>Ga0180433_10004975_pt1 | contig 18346 bp, 12 predicted proteins | sample SS_ome_8_FD_132980 | JGI IMG/M metagenome (GOLD analysis project Ga0180433, IMG submission 132980) | Hypersaline lake sediment archaeal communities from the Salton Sea, California, USA - SS_1_D_1 metaG | ecosystem: Environmental > Aquatic > Non-marine Saline and Alkaline > Hypersaline >... | reverse complement strand
TTAAAGTTCGAGATGTTCACGCGGGATTGCGACAGCGAGCACTAAATTCAAATGGCCGAAAAAAAAATCAGCCGCGTCTATCTGCAGCCGGCGTTTCTAATATGCGTTTTGGTCCTTGCTGTCGCCGCCGCAGGTATGTCGATCGCGATAAAAAGCTTTGGCGTCTATCTAAAGAAGATGCCGCTGGCGTTAAAAACCCCCCTGGACTCGCTAGATGAGGCCGCTCTGGCTCCCTACCGGGTTGTGGACAGGCAAAAGATCTCCGGCCAGGACATTATCGAGGCGCTTGGCACGACCGACTACATCCAGTGGCTGCTGGAGGACTCCGAAGCTGCCGAAGACAGCGGTACGCGGTTCTGTTCGCTGTTCATAACCTATTATGAACTTCCGGACCGCGTTCCACACGTTCCCGAGGAGTGCTATACCGGCACCGGCCACCAGAGATTGGCCTCGGACGCCTTCGCAATCGAGATTCCAGTAGACCAATCCGGCCCTACGGCCGCCACCAGGACAATCCCGGCGAGATATCTGGTTTTTACCGCTACCGGAAGCCACTGGTCGAGCGAGAAATTCGCCGTTTCGTACCTTTTCAACGTCAACGGCTTTTACGCCGACAGCCGCGAAGAGGCCCGTACGGCCCTGAACAGGAACATCTTTGGAAAGTATTCGTATTTTTCAAAAGTAGAGTGGAAATTCTATGGTTTGAGATACGGGCGGCCTTTCTACCCGGGCAAGGACGAGGTTATAACCGCCAGCCGCAAGCTCCTCGCAGCGGTCCTGCCTGAACTGGAAGCCGAACACTGGCCAGACTGGCCGGTCGAAGACGAATAGATCGTCCAGGAACGGTTTTTGATTTTAAGGAACATCTCCATGGCAAAACGAAGGCTGAATAAGAATGTGGCGCTTATAGGTTCCGCTGTCTTTGTGTTCATGATACTGGCCGTTATCGGCGGCATTCTAATCCTCAGCCAGGACCCCGCCAAGTTCATTGAGGACGGCGACGCTGCGATGGCCGCCGGAGACTACGAGACCGCTGAACGCTGCTACCATAAGGCCCGAAGCCTCGCGGACAGCGACCGGCTCAAGGTCGAGATGCTGACCAAGCTTACCGATCTTTACCGCCGGACCGGAAAGTGGCAGAACGTGCTGGGCTGCTGCAACAACATTGTGAGGTTGGAACCGGGCAACGTCAGGGCCAGGTTTCTCCGCCTGGACTATCTTCACGCCATGGCCGGCACCGGAATCGGCGGTCTGTGGCGGGATATAGAATCACAGGCGACGGAGTTCATCGACTTGGCCGAACAGGAAGGCCTGCTGTCCGAGAAGACCTCGCAGTGGGGCATTTTCGGCCCCGATGACCGACGCACGAGATATCTTCCCAGGGCCGAGACCCTGGGTTCGCATTTGTATCTGCTGCGGGGCATGGCGCGGTACGAAATAGCCAGTGCCGGCGGAGTCACCGACCAGGACAAGGTCCTTGCCGACGCCGTGGGCGATTTGGAAAAATCGCTGCAGCTGGAGTCCAACGTTCACGCCTATTGGTATCTCGCCGAAGTGGTGGTGGCCGAAGGCAACCTCGCAGCTTCCAGGGGGGACATCGAGCAGAAGGACAAGGCCTCCGCGCGGGCGCTGGAGCTGCTTGAGGAGGCGGTTGAGTCGTCCGGGGACAATCCCGCTTCCCATATAAACCTGTTGAAAATGAAGCTGCGTACGATAAGCAGGGACCGGATCGACACCCTTGAGGACGAGTACCTGGCGGTGGTGGAGAAATTCCCTTCGAACGGGCGGGTCTACTCGGCGCTGGCGAGTTACTATTCGGATTACCGCTTCGGCCCGAAGAACATCGAAAAAGCAGTTGAAGCGGCGGCCAGGGCGGTTGAGCTGGACCCGGAAAACGTTAACTACGCCCGCGACGCCGCCGGGCTTTATTATCGCAGATTTTCGGTAGAGGGACACGTACCGTCGTTGCATAAGGCTTTGGAAACCGCCGAAAAGGCCCTGACTCTTCCTGATTTACAGGAAACCGAGGGCCCCATGATGCTGGCGGCGAGGAACCACCGGGCCTGGCTGAACATTTTTCTGGCCAACTGCTGCCTGGAGCAGGTCATCGATCCCGACGAGGAAATAACCGGCATTGAGCCGCAACAGTGGCTGGAAAAGGGCCGGAATGCCGTCCACCAGATAGAACAGCTTATAAGAAGCCCGGAGGACCCGCAGCTGACCAAGTGGCGGGGGATGCTCGATTTGGCCCAGGGCAATGAGCGGGAAGCGGTCAGCAAGCTTTACGAGGCGTACGAACTGATAGCCGCTGCGGACAGGGACGGTGTCTGCCGTGATCCCCAGCTATGCTATACACTTTTCAGGGTTTTCAGGCGAAGCCGCGAGATCGGGGCCGTGGCCGAGTTTCTGAAAAACGCCATAATCGGGGGCGTGGCTCAAACCAAGCCGGAGGCGGTCCTGGACTACATAGCGGTCCTGATGGATCTTGGCGATTACGAAGGCGCGCTTGGCGCGATAAACTCGTTTGAGAACCTGTTCTGGTCTGATGAGCACAGCCGAAGGCTCCGCGTCAGGGCGCTTATCGGCGCCGGCCAGTTTGACGGAGCCGAAGAGCAGCTTGACGAGGCCGATGCGAAAGACGCGGAAACCGCAAGGCTGCGACTTGCGATTACGCAGGCCCGTATAGAAAGGGTCCGCCGCGCGATCGCCCAGAAAAGGCAGCAGCGGAGCCTTGGCCCCGTCCTGGGGCAGACCGATGAACAACCCACCGCCGACGATGCGATGAGCGTGGAGATTGAGGCTTATCAGGCGAAGCAGGCCGAGCTTGTTGAAAAGATTTTATCCCTCGATCCGAACTATATCGGCGAGTCGCAACTGACTCGCATCTGCGAGTATTACATCGACAAAGGTGTCCCATCAGCCGCCGGCGCCCTGGTCGCCCGTTTCCTGCAGGCCCATGAAAACAACACCACGGCCAGGTTCTATAACGGCATCCTCGCCGAACCTGACCCCGGCGCGGTCCCGGCCGAAAGGCGCCTTGAAATCGAACGGCAGGTTCTTACGGAAATCTCCGATCCGGTCCGCCGGAGCCTGAATCTCGGCTTGTTTTACCACAGGCAGCAGGACGCGGAAAAGGCCGCCTCTGAATTCGAGGCTGTCCTGGCGAACCTCGAAACCGAGCAGGGCGATCTCGACGGCGTGCGAAAGCAGCAGTACGCCATAGCCGCCAGGTACCTGCAGGACATCGCGCTACAGCAGGAAGACTGGGAAAGGGTGGACAGGGTGCTCGAAGTTGCCTCCCGCTACGATCTGGACGATTGCGGCGGCCGGCTCCTCGCGGCCCACTCCGCGCTGGCCAGGCAGCGCTATGATGAGGCCGTCGAGCACGCCGATGCATGTATTACACTGCATCCGGTGCTGTCCGAGGCCTACATGCTGCGGGGCAGGGCCCGCAACATGCTCGGTGACGAACGCGACGCAATAGAGGATATCCGGCGAGCCTCAGCGCTGAACCCGCTTGACGGATCCATAGCAAAGATTCTGGCCAGTTCGCTGGTGCAGCGCAACGAAAGACTCGGCGGCAATGTCACGGCGGACCAGATGGTCGAGACCCGCTCGGCCCTGGACAGGGCCATATCGCTTAATCCCAACGATGTTGACCTGCTCGACTTCTACACCGGTTTTATAACCGACAGCGAGCCCATGAAGGCGCTGGCTGTCAGGCAGACGCTTCAGGAGGCTTCACCCGGCCCCCGCAATGCCTCATTGCTGGCCGGTCTGGCCACGAGCCTGGCCGCCAAGGAGCGGGACGCCGCACGCAGGGAGGCCCTGTTCGAGATCGCGGAGAACACCCTAGCCGAGGCCAGCCGGTCCGATCCGAACGACAGAATGATTCTCGAGGCTTACGCCCGGTATTATCGCGTCAGTGGCCAGGGTGAAAAGGCCGAGCAGGTCCTGGCCGATTCCGGCGATCTGCAGCTGCTATGGTTGCATTACTATAACAGCGGTCGATATGACGAAGCGGCCGGCGCGCTTGAGAAACTTTACCAGCAGGATCCCGAGTCGGTGGAAACGATCAAGGGGCTACTGATCGTCGCCGACGCAGCCGCCGACGAGGAGGCGGCCAAGAGATATTCAAAGGAGCTCATAGCACTCGAGGAAAGTGTGGATAACAGGCTTCTCCTGGTGCAGACCTTCCTGAAGATGGGATTGGTCAAGGAGGCCGGTCTCGAGCTTGAGGCCCTCAAGGAGAGGTATCCGGACGAACACAGGACACTGTTGCTGGAGGCATGGCTGGCCATGAGGCAGGGCCGGCTCGCAGAGGCGTTGGACTTGACCAATCGCAACCTGCAGGCCGACGACGAGAACCCGACCGCCTGGCGGCTCCGGGGCCAGATCAATCACTTTATTGGCAAGTATGAACAGGCTGTCTCGGACCTGGGGCGCAGCCTGGCCCTCACGGACGACGCTTCCACCCGTGTAGCTTTGGCCAGGTCCTACGTGGCGCTGGGCCGCTACGAGGACGCGATAACAGAGTTGAAGATAACCGCCGAAAGACCCCAGGCTCGTGCGGAGGCCAACGAGCTTCTGGAGCGGATATACCTGCGGCGCGGCCCGGCTTCCGAACTGAGGGACTTTTACCGGGAGATTCTGGAAGAATCACCTACCGTATTCTGGTTCCTCCGCGCGGCTTCGTACGCCTCCTCCCAGGGCGATTTCGAGCAGGCGGCCCGGTTGTACCGCCGGGTCCTCGAAACAGACCGACCGGACGATGGCCAGACCGCCGAGGCATTGAGCGGTCTGCTTGGTTCCCTGGTTTCCCAGGCCGGTGCTCGTGAAGGCGACCAGTTTGCTCCCGACAAGCTGGAGAGTGTCCGGGAAGAGGCGGCCAAATATTTCGAAACGGACCTCGCTCCGGTGGCGTACATTGCTATGGCGGAGGTTCGAAAGTTGCTGGGGGACAAATCGGGGGCGTTGGAATTCAGCCGAAAGGCCCTTGCCAGGGCCGATACGGACGAGAGCCTGGCCTCGAACATTCTGCGGAGAATGTATATCATCCTGGGCGCCGAGGAGGTTGAGCGGTACTGTTCGGAGAGGCTTGCCGAAAACCCTGACTCCTTTGCCGCCAACTGGACCATGTTTAACGTCAGCCGCATCGGCGGCCGGTATAACAAGGCCCTGGAGCACATCGACAAGTGCATCGAGATAACGCCCGAGGAGGGCCGCCGGGCAGATTACGTCATACAGAAAGCAATGACGCTGTCCGAGCTTTATGAAAAGACTTCCGATAAAAATTATCTGCACAGGGCGGTCGCCGAGTACGAAAGTCTGCTGGAAAAAATGCCGAATAACTCAGGTGTATTAAACAATGTGGCCTATTTGATGGCCAAGGCGGACCTGAGATTGGATGACGCGATTCAATACGCCGAAGGGGCCCTGAAGGAGCAGCCGAACAATGCCGGTTACCTGGATACATACGCCTTCTGCCTCTACAAGGCCGGCCGGTATGAGCAGGCCGCCGAGCGGATGCAGTCCGCTCTGCAGCAGTACGAGTTGGCGGGCGCAACGGTTCCGGCGGCGGTTCTTTCGCATTCTGGCATGATAAATGAAATGTTAGATGATAAAGAAGCGGCCCTGGCAGCCTACAGGAGGGCCCTGGAGGTCGCGGACAACATTTCCGACGGCGAAAGGGCGGCGATCGAAGATGCCGTCGAACGGCTTTCTGTAAAATAAATATAGTCGGGTCCGCCGGTTTGATGTTGCGAACCGGCAGGCGGCCCGAAGGGGGTGTTTTATGGCACAGCAGAACGGAATCGGCGCCGGTCCGAGGCCGGTGGCCATGCGGCCGGCCGCTGCGCAGGCCGGGGCCGTTGCGCTTAGCCCGAAAGAAGTGTTCGCCATAATCAGGCGGCACGTGTTTCTTATAATCTTCATGACGATCCTGGGGCTTGTCGCCGGCGGGGGGGCGTGGTATCTGCTGAAGAAATACTCGCCCAAGTATACCGCTCAGACGTTTTTGAGGGTGCTTTCACCGGTTGTCCGCGATCCGATGACGATCGGCGGGGGGCCGGCTAGCAAGGATATACAATACGGCCACCGCCTTTCGATGGCCAACCTGATAAAGCGTCAGAGCATGCTGCAGGACCTGATACAGAAGGAAAAGGTCCAGCAGACGAAGTGGTTTTCCCAATTCGGCCAAATCAGGGCCGAGAGGATGCGGCAGGCCGTTCAGGACCTGGAGAAGAACCTGGGCGCCAATGCCCTCAGGGACGCCGATTTCATAGTTCTATCGATGACCTGCGGGGATGCCGAGGAGGCGGCCCTGATAGTCAACGAGATGCTCGATCTGTTCATAGCCTCCCAGGGCTCGGTCAGCAGGGAGGACGTGGCCGACAAGCTGGCCAGGCTGGAGGAACAGAGGATCCGCATTCAGAGGGATCTCGACGCCGCCGACCGGTCGCTGGAAGAGGTCAGGACCCGCTGGGGCATAACCGACCTTGGAGAGGAGGGTGTCCGCTATGCCAGGGAGCACACTTTCACCCTTAAGCTCAACCAGCTCGAGCTCGAACAGAACGATCTTCTCATGCAGATCAACCAGACACAGGCCGCCATACGGACCCTCGAAAGGCAGGCCACCGGTCCGATAAACGAGCAGGTCGAAAACATGATAGAGACCGATCCGATCATGGTCATGCTCGCCCAGCAGCGGGCAAACCTCGAAACGCAGCTCGGCGGCGCGCTGACCAAGTTCGGCGAGAACCACCGTTTCGTCAAGGAGGTGCGCGAGCGGATAGAGCAGGTCAAGGAAAAGAGGCTCGTTCGCAGGGCCGAGATAGCCGAGCAGGTCCGCCAGTCCAACCTCCAGGATGCCCAGGACACCATGATCGTCCTCCACAGCCGGCTCGAGGAACTGAACAGACTTCGCGAGGAGGCGGCCGCCAAGAAAAAAGACCTGGATCTGGCCCGCGTCCAGTACGCCCAGCGTTCGGCGATAAGGGACGAAAGAAGGGAGATGCTCGCGGCGATCAAGGCCCAGATCGAAAAGCTCAGGATCATGCACGATGATCCGGAAACCCCCAAGGTTCAGTTCGTCGGTTACGCCCCTGTGCCGCTGGGGATAAGCTCTCCGAAGTTGGTGATTTATTTTCCGGGCGGTACGATGCTCGGGCTGATGTTCGGAGTCGGGCTGGCTTTTCTTATAGAGCTTCTGAACGATCTGGTCCGCACGCCCGCCGACGTTGCCCGGTACCTGCACGTCCGGTTGCTGGGTATGGTCCCGCATGCCGATGAAGACGAACTTGCCGCGGACGTGGACCCTTGCTGTGTGGTTCAGAGGGCGCCGTATTCGATCCTCAGTGAGTCCTATCGGTCCTTCAGGACCAACCTGAAGCTTTCCGAGGCCGAAAGATCGAGGACGATACTGGTCAGCAGCGGCATGCCGGGAGAGGGCAAAACATCTGTCGCGGTCAACCTGGCCTCCAGCCTGGCCGTCGAGTCGGCCGTCGAGGTAACCAGGGTGCTCCTGATCGACGCCAATTTCAGGCGGCCGGCCCTGCACAAGGTGTTTCCGGCCGGCGGCGAGCCGCAGGCGGTTTCGAAGGCGGGTCTGAGCACTTTCCTTACCGGCCGCTGCGGCATCGAGCAGGTGATAAGGCCCAGCGGCGTAGATAGTTGTGACATTATCGAGGCCGGGCCTGCGCCGGCGAATCCGGCCGAACTGCTCGGTGGCGCGAGAATGGCCGAACTTATTAATGTCCAGCGCGAACGTTACGATTACATCATAATCGACGGTCCTCCGGTCTTTCTTGTGACCGACGCCAAAGTCCTGGCCAAGCTCGTCGACGCGACGGTCCTCGTTTTCAACGCAGCCATGACCCGCAGGGGTGCCGCGGTGCGGACCATAAGGGAGCTGAGGCAAGTGGGCGCCGAGATAGCCGGCTGCGTTCTTTTGGCGGTAAGGGCCCTCAAGGGCGGCTACTTCCAGGAGCAGATCAGGTCATTCCAGAAATACCAGCTTGAGCTTGCCGGCGCGGCAAAGGCGTGATAGAATCGAACGGGTTGCCGTGTTCAGAAGGCCTTAACCGCATCTTGAAGAAGGTAGCTGTAAAAAGCAAATATCAAAAGGCAAAAGGCAAATTTACATTTTAAATTTCAAATAGGAGTTTCCGCGAAGCGGTTCCACGTATTTGCTATTTGCAATTCACTGTTTGTTGCACTTATTGTAAGATCTGTCCCATGGATAAATTCCTCGTTACCGGCGGAGCCGGTTTCATCGGTTCGAATATCTGCAGGAGGCTGGTTGCGGACGGCTGCTACGTGAGGGTCCTTGACAATCTGTTGACCGGCAAGAAGTCCAACCTCGCGCCGATAATCGACAAGGTTGATTTCATAGAGGCCGACGCCGGGGACGCCGAGGCGGCCGGGGCGGCCCTTAAGGGAATCGATGTGGTCCTGCACCAGGCGGCTCTTCCGTCGGTTCCCCGCAGCGTGGAGGATCCGGCCGCCACCCACCGGCACTGCGTGGACGCTACCTTCACGCTTCTTCTTGCCGCCCGGGAGGCGAAAGTCAGGCGGTTCGTTTATGCCGCCAGCAGCTCTGCCTATGGAGACAGCCCGACACTGCCCAAAGTCGAGACCATGCCTCCCAGACCCCTTTCGCCGTATGCCGCCGCCAAGCTCGCCGGCGAGCTGTACTGCACGAGTTTTTTCGAGGTCTTCGGCATCGAAACCGTTTCGCTTCGGTACTTCAACGTCTTCGGGCCGCACCAGGACCCGGCCAGCCAGTACGCAGCGGCCATACCGGCCTTTGTGACCGCGATACTTGCGGACCGGACCCCGACGATCTACGGCGACGGCGGGCAGAGCCGGGACTTCACCTACATCGACAACGTCGTCGAGGCCAATATCCTGGCTGCGAGGGCCGATAGGACCTCCGGCCAAAGTGTCAACGTGGCCTGCGGGAAGGCGGTTACCGTCAACAGGATCGTGGAAAGGATCAACGAATTGACGGGCAAAGACATAAAGCCGCTGTATGCCGAACCACGACCGGGAGACGTGAGGCACTCTCTGGCGGATATCTCCGCCGCGCGGAAGCTTCTGGGATACGAACCTCTGGTGGATTTCGACACCGGCCTTCAAAAATCACTGGGATGGTACAGGGAAAACCTGCTTTGATCGTCGGAATCCATTCCGGAACCCAATTTGGGCTGTAATTGCTTTTTGGGGCGGCCCGCGCCGGGGTCCTTCATCGCAATAGTTTCAACTACGGCCGCTTCGGACTTGTTGTCCGCCGCTGAAATATCACATTTTCGCCGTCAAATCGGGTTTTGGAGTGGTTTCTACATCCGGCCCCTCAGTTCGAGGGCATTGTCGATCAGTTTGTCACGGTCGATCCGCTGCTTCTGTTCCAGCGCGAAAGTCCATTCATAGCTGTCCACTATAGTGCCGGGGTAGAATATCTGCGCGAAAAGGTCGAACGGGAACCTGTCGTGCCACGGCCTTTTAAGTAGGCGGTGAGTAGAGAGCGTCTGATAACCTTCCTTGCTTATCTTGATGTTATAGTCGCCGTACCAGTTGAAGGATACCGTCACTGGTGACTTGCCTATCTGCTCATCGTTCAGGACCACCATCGCCCCGGGCGGCTCGCTGTTAATGGTCAGCTGCCGCTCGACACAGCCTCCGAGCAGGAAAAGAACCGCTATGATGCCGCAGAACGCCGTTCTATCCATAAGTAAACCTCGATCAATGGCCGCTCATTATATTTGATTTGCGTGGAGCGAAAAGAAAAAAAGGGTCCTGACCCCTTTTTTTCCTCCCCTTGACACCCAAACCCCGCGGGGATAACCTGTGCGCTCGCTCTTGAAACGAATGGCATTGCCCTTTTACCGGAAAGTCAAATGAAGGTCCCCCTTGAATGGCTCGGTGACTACATCGAGATCAGTGAGGCGCCGGAAAAGATCGCGGATATATTAAGCGACCTCGGTTTCGCCTGTGACGGCATCCAGAAGCTGCCGGATGGTGCCGTCCTCGATGTCGAGGTGACCAGCAACAGACCGGATTGCCTGGGGTTGATCGGGATCGCCAGGGAGCTGGCCGCCGTGACCGGACGGAGATTGCGCGTACCGGACGTGAAGTTGGCCTGCTCAGAAAGGGACGTCAGCGACCTGGCCGGCGTGGAAAACCGCCAGAGCCGGTTGTGCGGCCGTTACACCGCCAGGGTCATCGAGGGGGCGCGGGTGGGACCTTCCCCCGGGTGGCTCCGCCGTCGTCTGGAAGCAGCCGGCCTGCGGAGCGTCAATAACGCCGTAGACGCGGCCAATTACGCGATGCTGGAAACCGCCCAGCCTCCCCATGCATTCGATTATGAAAAGCTGTCCCGCGGCAGGATAATAATCAGGAAGGCTCGTGCCGGGGAGGTACTGGTGGCCATTGACGGAACAAAGTGCCAACTCGATTCGGAAACACTGATAATCGCCGACTTTGAAAAACCGGTTGCCGTAGCCGGGGTCATGGGTTCTGCGGACACCGAGGTGGGCGAATCCACCAAGACGATTCTTGTCGAGGATGCTTTCTTCGATCCGGTAACCGTTCGTACGGCGGCCCGCAGGCTTTGCCTTTCCTCCGAAGCTTCCTTTCGTTTTGAGCGGCGCGTGGATATCGAAAACATCGAATGGGCCTCCAGGCGCACCTGTCAGCTTATCGCCGCGGTGTGCGGGGGCCGTGCCGCCGCCGGCGTCATCGATGTTTACAGCACCGCCTGGTCCGTGCAGAAGGTATCGCTTCGGTGTTCGAGACTCAAACAACTGCTTGGAATCGATATCCCGAACCGTCGTGTCAAGGAAATACTCTGTTCGCTGGGGTTCGAATGCAGGCTGAGCAAGCAAGGCATCGACTGCAAGGTGCCATCATGGCGGTCGGATGTATGTCGGGAGGTCGACCTTATCGAGGAGGTTGGCCGCGTATACGGCTATGACAAGCTGCCGACCGGCCGTAAGATCCCGATAGAAGTGGTTCCTGTTGACGGCCGCCGTAAGGCGTTGGCCCGCATCGGCGCTTATCTTAACGGCTGCGGCTTCCACGAGGCGATCACGGTCGGTTTCACAGAAGCAGTGTCTGCCGGTCTTTTCGCCTTGCCTGATTCAGGGGACGGCCTGGCCGTTCACGATGTTCAAGGCAGACGTTCCAGCCTTTTGCGGCAGAGCCTTGTGGGGTCCCTGCTGGGGGTTCTGAAGACCAATCTCAACGCCGGCAACCTTCCCTGCAGGATTTTTGAGATCGCGGACGTTTTTCTATCGGCCCCCGGCGGTTCGAGGTTCGCCGGCGAGCAAACCAGGCTGGCTATTGCGTGCGACGGCGATTTCAGGGTCCTGGTCGGTGTGATCCAGGGACTCGTAAAGCACCTCGATCGAACCGCCGAAGCGGTACTCAGGCCCGCGGATTTAAAATGGGCCAAGCCCGGCGCCGAGGTTTTTTTGGCGGGCCGGGTCGTGGGAGTCGCCGGCGTTGTTTGCGAAAGGGCGGCGAAGCTGCTGGGCTTGAAGCGGTCGTCGCCTGTCGCAGCCGAGCTGATCTTCGACCGTATATGCGATTTGGCCCAACAGGGTTCTCCTATGCAGCCGGTGCCGAAGTATCCGGCCGTTCAAAGGGACTTGACGGTCGTGATTGACGAAAAAATGACATGGCAGCGGATAACCGAGGCGGTGGGGGAATTGAACCTGCCCGAGCTGGATCGGCTTGATTTCGCCGGCATATACCGGGGCTGCGGAGTGCCCTCCGGCAGCAAAAGTGTAACTCTATCGCTTCGGTTTCGAAGTGACAGTGGAACCCTTACCCATGAGCAGGTGGATCGGCTTCAGGATAGAGTCATCGAATCGCTCCGCAGGCGGACAGGGGCCGAGTTGCGGGTCTCTTGAAGGCGACGGGCGGACTTCTCAGCTTCTTTCCTTTGCGCTTAGCAGGTCATAGACTTGTCGTGCGGATGTGGCGGTTTCAAGGCGGCCCCGCAGTTGCTCATCCAGCATGATCCTGCTGATCCGGGCAAGAGCCTGGATATGCGGGCCTGTTTGATCGACCGGCGAGACAAGCAGGATGACTATGGTTACAGGTTTTCCGTCGACGCTTTCGAAGTCGATGGGGTCGTTGGCTATTCCCACGGCCATGGAAAGCGACTTGACCCCCCGGCACTTGCCGTGTGGTATGGCGATTCCGGAACCGATACCGGTGCTGCGGGTTTTTTCCCGTGTAAGCGTGGCGGCGAATGCATCATCTCGATCTGTCAGCAGTCCGTTGTTGTTCAACAGGTCCACAAGCTCGCCTATAGCGCCCTGCTTTTGCTTGTTTTCCAGCGGTACCTTTATGCACTCCGGACGGAGTATTTCCATCAGGTTCATTGCGCGATCACCCGTTTCTGGGAAAAACAAGCCTTATAGTCCGGCGCCGGGTATAGTGCAAGGAAAAATTTCCCGAGGTGAACGGAATAGACGGAATGAACGACATGGACCCAGTGGACCCAGTGGACGGAATGGACCCAGTGGACAAAGTGGACGGAATGGACCCTGTGGACAAAGTGGACGGGTCCGACAGGTCCGACATGTCCGACAGGTCTGACGGGTCCGACATGTCCGACAAAATAAGGCCCAGCCGGCTACGTTGCCCCATGCAGGCCCTTAAGTATCCGGCTGGGACTACCTAAATTCCCCAAATTCTCTATTTTGACTCAAGATTTTTCTCCAGCTTCACCGATATTCATTAATGCAGCTTTCCCATATTAACATTTCGCTGCAAAGATGAGCATTATCGGTGTTTTTTAGGAGAATCGGCCATGATCGTAAGGGAATCGACGCTCGAAAGATATCTCACCGCGCTTCTTAATGGAGAAAGGCTGCAATGCCGAGCCATTATAGAGGAAACACTGCAGACCGGGGTGACCGCGAACACTGTATACATGGATATTATCTGGCCTATAATGACCGAGATAGAAAGCCTCGCCCGCTGCGATCGGATAACAACCGTGGAGGAGCACCTCGCGACCAGGATCAACAGAACCATTGTCAACCAGCTTCAGAACAAGCTGCCCAGACGCCAGAGCCGCGATAAGAAAGTGGCCGTCGTTTGCGCTGACGAGCAGATCCAAGAGCTCGGCGCCCAGATGACGGCTGATTTGTTCGAGAGCGACGGCTGGCAGGTCAGGTTGTTGGGCGGCGGCCTTACCAATGACGACATATTGGCGTTTGCCAATGACTATGCCCCTGATGTGCTTCTTATTTACGGTGCTTCCCCCAAGCAGGGGCCCCAGATACGGTCGCTCATCGACACCATAAGGGATGTAAACGCCTGGCCGCAGATGAGAATAATGGTATCGGGCGGATTGTTCAACAGAGCCGAAGGGTTGTGGCAGGAAATAGGAGCAGACCTGTTCGCGTCCGACGCCGTAGAAGCGCTGCATGTAGCCCTTCACCCCGAGAAGACGACCGCCCGCGACCGTACCATCAACAGGCGGAAAAAGAACTGCCGGCAGCCCCAGCAGCGGGAGCAGCTTCAGACAGTACATCCGTAGCCCCGGCCTACGGGTTCAGTTTGTACTCGACGCTGTCCACCAGCGCCTGCCAGCTGGCGTCGATTATGTTCTCGGATACGCCCACAGTGCCCCAGATGGAGTTCTTGTCGCGGGATTCGATAATCACCCGGACCTTGGCGGCCGTGCCCGCTCCGGCGTTGACGACTCTTACTTTGTAATCGATCAGGTGGACGTCCCTTATGAGAGGGTAGAATCTCTCGAGCGATTTTCGAAGAGCTGCGTCAAGGGCGTTCACCGGGCCGTCACCCTCGCCGACGACGTGCTCGGCGACGCCGTCGACGGTGAGCTTGACCGTGGCTTCGGTAACCAGATCCCCCGATGAACGCCTCTCTACTGTTACGTGGTACTTGACCAGCTCGAACGCGGGCTTGTAGGTACCCATTAACTTTTTTACCAGCAGATCGAAGCTGGCGTCGGCCGCCTCGAATTGGTAGCCCCGGGCCTCGAGCTCCTGCACACGGGCAAGTATTTTCGCGGCCAAATGCTTGTCCCTGGCCGTTGGCGTCTTTTCAAGCTTGGCCAGCACTGTGGATCTGCCGCTCAGTTCGGAAATCAAAAAGCGTCTCGTGTTCCCCACGGCGGCGGGGTCGATGTGCTCGTAGGTCCTGCGGTTTTTCCGAAGGGCGTCTACGTGCAGGCCGGCCTTGTGTGCGAAGGCGCTTTCACCAACATAGGGCATGTTCGTAACCGGCGCAACATTGGCTATCTCGAAGACGAAACGCGATACCTCTGTGAGGGTCTTGGCCCTGTCGGCCCCGAGCACGTCGAAACCCATCTTGAAGATAAGATTGGGTATTACCACGCAAAGGTTGGCGTTGCCGCACCTTTCTCCGACGCCGTTAATTGTACCCTGAACGTGTCGAGCGCCGGCCCTCACGGCCGCCAGCGAATTGGCCGTGGCGCAGTCAGCATCGTTGTGTGCGTGAATCCCGATCGCCAGAGAGCCGAACCTCCCGCAAACGGCAGCGGTGATTTGCCCTATTTCGTCGGGCAGAGAGCCGCCGTTCGTGTCACACAGGACCAAGCAGTTGGCTCCGGCCTCGGCGGCCGCTTCCAGCACTTTCAAGGCATATTGGTCGTTTTGCTTATAACCGTCGAAAAAGCTCTCGGCGTCGAAGATTACCTCGATTCGGTGATCTTTGAGGTAACGAACGGATTCGGCGCAAATCTTCAGGTTCTCGTCGAGTCTGCAGCCGAGAACGTCGGTGACGTGAAAGTCCCAGCTCTTGCCCACCAGTGTCGCCGCCGAGGTGCCGCAGGCAAGAATGGCGTTCAGCGATGCGTCGCCGGAAACCGACGTGTCGGCCCGGCGGGTGCTTCCGAAGGCTGCCACAGTGGCGTTTTTGAGTTCTCGCCGGGCGATCCGGCTGAAGAACTCCCGCTCCTTGGGGCTGGAGGCGGCGAAGCCGCCCTCGATATAATCCACGCCCAGCTTGTCGAGGCAGTCGGCGATCAGCAGCTTGTCTTCAAGCGAAAAACTGATTCCTTCGGTCTGGGTGCCGTCTCGCAAGGTGGTGTCATAAAGCTTTATTGCGGGCATAATTATATCTTGCCGTTTAAATGGCCTTTCGTCCATGAATTCTACCCTCAATCGGCGGAAGTGTAAAGAGGCGGGACGGCGGCGATGCGGCAAGTCGCTTTGGCCGGTTGTCGGACAAGTCGGACCAGTCCGACAAGTCCGGAGGGCCGGACTTTTCAGACATTGACTGTGTCCTCCCTGTAGCCGATAATGCTCCTTGGCAGGTTTTTTAACCGGTAGGTTTTTCATGATCGAGACGCTCGGTATCGCGGCTTTGGAGAGGGTGGAGGCGTCGGGCCGGTTCGCGCGCTTTTTCGCGAGGGTCGTTTCGACGTCGGCATCGAGCTGTGGAAGGCGGGCGACATACCCCCTGGTATGGAACCAGATGAACATCATCGGTGTCCGCAGCGTGCCGGTCATAATGATAACCGGCGCTTTCGTCGGTATGACCCTGGCGATACAGGCGTACGACCAGCTTGCCGGAATGGGCCTTGAGGAAAGGCTGGGCGTGCTGATTAATATCTCGGTCGTAAAAGAGCTGGGTCCGGTTCTGGCGGCCGTGATGCTGGCGGGCCGGATAGGGGGGGCCCTGACAGCGGAGTTGGGCACCATGAACGTTACAGAACAGATCGACGCCATCAAGAGCATGGGTACCGATCCGGTGGGGTATTTGGTCGCGCCGCGGGTCCTGGCCTGCCTTCTGCTTACGCCGGTGTTGATCGTCTATGCCGATTTCATGGGAATAGTCGGGGGGGCGTTTATAAGCATCGTTCAGCTTTCGATCAACAGCAGCCCCTACTGGAGTTTCAGCGCCTCGGGCATAGAGTTGTGGGACGTGTCGGTGGGAGTGATCAAGGGCTTCTTTTTCGGCGCTGCCATCGCGGTCATAAGCTGCTATAAGGGCTTCACCTGCCGGCAGGGCGCGCAGGGGGTGGGCCAGGCTTGCACCGAGGCCTTCGTGGCCAGCTTTATTTCGATACTGGCTTTGAATTTCGCGATGGGGGTGATTTCCAAGGCGGTTTACAACACGCTGTGGCAGCCTAAGGTGCTGATATGAGCATCGCAGCGCGCCAGGGCGGGTGGGGGAACGCCGACGTGAAAGACCAGCTGAAAAGTGACAAGGCCGGTTCCGGCCGTGCCTTGATCGTGCTGCGGAACGTCACGAAGCGGTTCATCGGCAAGGTGGTTCTGGACGACATCTGCCTGGAAATAGAGAAGGGCAAAACAACCGTGGTGATAGGCCCGAGCGGTTGCGGTAAAACCGTCCTCCTCAAGCACCTTGTGGTACTTCTGAGACCGACCTCCGGCGAGATTTATTTCGACGGAATGCGGATAGACACGCTCCCTGAAAGCGAGCTCAGCCGGATACGCACCCGATTCGGATTCCTTTTCCAGGGTGGGGCGCTTTTCGACAGCCTCAGCGTAGCCGATAACATAATCTTCCCCATCAGGCAGCACTGCGTGATAAACGACTGGAGCAAGGTTGATGACCTGGTAAGGACGAAGCTGGCCATGGTGGGCCTCAACGGTTTCCAGGATTATTACCCCTCCAGCCTTTCCGGTGGTCAGCGCAAGAGAGTGGCCCTGGCCAGGGCCATCGCGCTTGACCCGGAGCTGATACTGTACGACGAGCCGACAACAGGACTGGACCCCATCAATGCTGACATCATCAACGAGCTGATTATCAAGTTGGAGAAGGAGCTGGGCGTTACCAGTGTGGCCGTTACGCACGATATGAAAAGCGCCTATAAGATAGCCGATCGCATCATTATGCTCAACGGCGGCAGGATAATCGCCGACGGCGACGCCGACCACATCCGCGGCCATCCCGACCCCGCCATCCAGCAGTTCATCAACGGCCGGATCGGAACGGATGACCTGACGGCTCTGAGATCAAGCGGCGTCGACCGAAACGGTCGGCTCACCGCTGGTGGTTGGAAAAAATGAGCAGGCCAGGCGACATCACGCCGGAGGCGGCGGCCGCGGAGTTGAAAAAGCTCGTCCGTGGTGAGGTCTACGCGGATATATTCCACAGAGTTTGTTACGCAACCGACGCCAGCATCTACCAGATACTACCTCTCTGTGTCGTGGAACCTCGCGACGTCTCGGATGTCAGCGCCGTGGTCAGGTTCGCCGCGGACAACTCTATACCGGTGGCGGCCCGCGGGGCGGGAAGCGGGGTGGCGGGGGAATCCCTGTGCTGTGGCATTGTAGTCGCCACCGGCAGGCACATGAACAAGGTCGTCGATGTCGGCCGCGACGGCTCTATCGTGACATGCGAACCGGCGGTGGTCCTCGACGAGCTGAATGGATACCTCGCCGCGTACGGCAGGAAAATCGGCCCGGATCCGTCCACCGCAAACCGCGCCACGATGGGCGGCTGCGTTGCGAACAACTCGACCGGTGCCCACGGGTTAAGATACGGGCACATGGGCGATTACGTCGAGAGCGTAGAGGCGGTTCTGGCGGACGGCAGCGTCTGCTTCTTTTCAAACGACATGCGCGTTGCCGATCCGCCCGAGGGTCCCGCAGCCGCAATAGCGAGGCGGTGTTATTCGGTGCTTCATGAAGGCGCCGGTACAATAGAAAAGGTGCTCGGCCCGGGCGGCCGTAACCGCAGCGGCTACACGATCGCGGGAGTCTGTCGAAACGGCATCATTGACACGGCCAGGATATTCGCAGGTTCCGAAGGTACTCTGGGGATTCTGACCCGCATAAGCCTGAGGACGGTGCCTGTTCCGGCGGCCAAAGTCCTCCTGGAGCTGGAGTTTGATTCCCTGGAAAAGATGGTTTCGGCGGTTCCGATCATCGTCGGCAAAGGCGCCGCGGCCTGTGATTTGATGGACGGCTCGCTGGCCGCCATGGCCGCCGAGGCGCTGCCGCAGTACCGCGACATTATAAGAACCGGCGCCGCCGTAGTACTGCTGGTCGAGCAAACCGGATCCAGTCCGGACGAGGCCGCGGCGAAAATCGCCGAAATAGACGCGGCAGTGGGGCGGATTGCGTCCGCCCGCAGAATCGAGGCCGGCGAGAAAGAACAAAAGCGGCTCTGGCGGCTGCGCAAGGATGCCGTGCCGCTGCTGTACAGAACTGGCGGTAAAAAAAGGCCGGTACCTTTTATTGAGGATGTTACGGTGCCGAACGACCGGTTGGCCGAGTACGTCACCGCACTGAGAAAGATCTTCGCGGACTACGGCCTCCAGATGTGTTTCTACGGCCACGCCGGCGACGGCGAACTTCACGTGCGGCCG
>Ga0180433_10004974_pt1 | contig 18354 bp, 14 predicted proteins | sample SS_ome_8_FD_132980 | JGI IMG/M metagenome (GOLD analysis project Ga0180433, IMG submission 132980) | Hypersaline lake sediment archaeal communities from the Salton Sea, California, USA - SS_1_D_1 metaG | ecosystem: Environmental > Aquatic > Non-marine Saline and Alkaline > Hypersaline >... | reverse complement strand
TTTAGACCGACCGCTTCCTTTCCTATTCAGCCGGGCAAGGATCCAAGATCTGTAGCCTTTGCAGATATTGACAACGACGGCGACATGGATTTTCTCTATACCCACAAGCGCGGTTTCAATCGGCTTATTCGTAATGACCTCAGCCGCAGCGGGAATTGGATTAAGGTCAAAATTGTGTCACCCACGGGGCAAGCAGGCGCCTTTGGCGCCAAAGTCACAACCTACGAGTCGGGTTTTCTTGGTGAACCTGCCAAGCGGATCTCCTTTCGCGAAGCCCGCAGCCAGGAGGGTTACTTGGCCCAAAACGAGCCGGTTCTTCACTTCGGCATAGCGGATCGTTCCGGAGTGGATGTTGAGGTAAGATTTCTCGATGGTACGGTACTTCGTCGAACCAGGGTCGGCGCGAACCGACTTGTCGTGCTGGGGCCGTGTAGCACGTCGTCGTCCATATCGCAGCCACATCGTCGTTGACATTGCAGCGGGCTTCTCGAGGTGAAAGACCCCCCAAGCAGAAGCGTTTTCAACCAACCCGGCAACTGGGTCCGGCCGTAATCTTTAGAACTGTAAACGAATTACGGCACAGCTTGCATATTCAATCGAAGATCGGCCTCAAAGCGACCTGTCGCCGAATCCCCTCATCCATTGCCCTACTTCCAGCACCTCGGTCGTGCCGATGAGTCTTGCTCTAGCCGATGTGAGACGGTAATAGTACATTCTCGCGTGATCCTATGGGCAAATAGGATCAATCGCTTAGGCAAAAACGTTAACCTAGGAGACGGAATGCTTATCGCAGTAAGCAAGTTGGAACGACCGGATGTATTTCTGCTTGTCGGCTACTTCGTGCTCATGCTGGGGATCGGAGCCTATTTCTACCGCTACATGCGGGGCATGAAAGACTACTTCAGCGGCGGCAACCGAATTCCGTGGTGGCTCAGTGGCGTCTCGTTCTACATGAGCTGCTTCAGTGTCTTCGGCTTTGTCGTGTATTCCGCACTCGGATTTCAATACGGTTGGCTCCCGGTAACCGCCTTTTGGGCCTACATACCAGGGACGTTGCTCAGCGCGTTTCTCTTTGGGCCGCGATGGCGGCGGGCACGTGTCGACAGCCCCGTCGAATACCTCGAAATGCGGTACAGCTCGTTCCTCCGCCAGCTGTGTGCCTGGCAAGGTGTGCCCGTGAAGATCATCGACGACGCATTGAAACTGGTCGCGATCGGCATCTTCTTTTCCGTCAGTCTCGGTCTGGACCGGAACCAGAGCATGCTCTGGTCAGGGCTGATTATGCTGGCTTACACGTTTATGGGAGGCCTGTGGGCGGTGGCTGTCACGGACTTTGTTCAATTCATCGTGATGGGCGCAGCCGTTTTGATCTTGTTTCCGCTCGCGCTGTTCAAGGCTGGACTGTTCGAGGCCGGTGGCTTTGCCAACTTTGCAGCCAACGTGCCCGAGGGGTTTTTCCGCCCTGTCAGTGGTGAATACGGCTGGATCTATATCGCTTCGCTGGTGTTTCTGTTCTCCCTCGCTCTGTCGAGTGTCCACTGGCAGCTGGTCCAGCGTTATACATGCGTCCGTAACGAAAAGGAGGCACACCGCGTCGGTTGGCTGGTCACCGTTCTCCACTTCGTTACGCCTGTCATCATGTTTGTTCCCGCCATGGTCGCGCGACAGTTTCTTCCGACGGATATAAACCCGGAAGCGGTTTACCCCACACTGTGCACCGTCTTGCTGCCGACAGGCCTTTTAGGCCTGATGATCGCTGCGATGTTTGCGGCCACCATGTCAATGCTAAGCAGCGACTACAACGTGTGCGCTGCCGTTCTCACCAATGACGTCTATCGCCGGCTGATAAGGCCCGAGGCCTCACAGAAGGAGCTGGTCGTCGTGGGTCGGCTGATGACGTTATTGATCGGCCTTATTGCGCTGGGGACTGCCTTCCTCATGGCAGGCAAGGGCGGGGACGACCTCTTCAAAACGATGGTTGCATTGTTTAGTGTCGCCACCGCACCGGTCGCCGTGCCCATGCTTTTGGGCCTGGTTTCCCGGCGGATAAATAGCGCAGGCGCAACGGCCGGGTTTGTTGCCGGTCTTGGCTTGGGTATAGTTCTGTTCTTTTTATTGGACCCGAAAATCCATTTCGGAAACATCGTGCTTGAGCAGGAAAACGTTCTTCTGATCAGCACAGCGACGACAACCGCGGTCGTCATGATGCTCGTGAGCTGGCTTGTGCCGCGAAGCGAGCAAGAAACGCAGCGTGCCAAGTTATTTGCGCGTCGGCTGTCCACGGAGATCGGTGGCATGAAGGACGATCCTCTGCCTCCGGCCGACGACTGGCAGGAGGCAGAAGCCATTTCACCTTTCCGAGTTGTAGGTGTATCGATTGGGATCATCGGCCTGATGATGTTGGCTGTGGTTCCGTTTGTGGACGGAAAAACAGCGATTGGCATGAACCTCGGCATCGCGCTCGTACTTGTCTTTCTGGGCGTGCTCATGTTCTACCGCGGCAGTCGCCGGCCAATCGCTTCTGCACTGAGCAGCGTGCATGAGTCGTCGGCAGGAACGCCGGGATTGATTTCGGAACCGCAAGACCCTGCTGTGGACTAGCCGAATCAGATTTCAGCAAGTCGCAGCATGCAGCACTCCGCAGTGTTTAAACGCGGATATTGACCTGGCAAGACCGTTGCCTTCTAATGATCTTTGTGGTGCGGTACTTCTGACCACCACGACGAGCCAACCGGGGCGTAGCTCAGCCTGGCTAGAGCGCCTGCTTTGGGAGCAGGAGGTCGCTGGTTCGAGTCCAGTCGCCCCGAGTATCCGCGGAAATGAACCCTTCGGCGATGATGTCGAAGGGTTTTCTCATGATGGGAACAAGAGTTACGTCACGCAGTTCGAAGTTCAAACAGATGATTTCGAGCAATTGACGTTTTTCGGCGATATCGGCTGTAACCCATTTCTGTTGAAGGGCTTGTGAAAGTTCAAACGCGTCAGTTCACAACAGACGCAAACCGCGGTTCCTTCCTGGAATCGACGAGTCCCGTGCTTCACTGTCCCCATTTGATTTTCTTCGTCAGCGTATACCAGCGAGGTTGCGAAGGATTGTGGACCAGAAGGAAATCCCGTTTGGCTCGACGCGCGGTGAGCCGATCCCCCGTAGACAAAGGCCTGGAAATTTGACCATCGATGACCACCGTCGTGCCTGCGTTGGCTTGACCGACAAGCACATCGATTTGTGAATCGCCGGAAACGACCAGCGGTTGATGCGTCAACGAATGGGGAGAGATGGGCGACAATGCGATCGCTTGTACGTCGGACTGAATAATCGGCCCGCCGACGGCCATATTGTGAGCCGTCGAGCCGCTCGGCGTCGCCAACACAAGACCGTCACCGCTTACCCTCGTCAATGGATGGCCATCGATTGAGATCACCAGCTCGATCATGCGATAGGGGGGCCCCGCATGTACGACACAATCGTTGACCGCCGTGCCGCTTATGGTCTCACCCTTGTCGCGCGTAATGAGCGATTCCAACATCATTCGGCGACTTACGACCGTTGGGTCGTTGAGAATAGCCTCCAAATGCAGATCCATGTCCTCGACACTGAATTCCGCCAAATAGCCGAGTTTGCCGAAGTTGACCCCCACAATCGGCACTTGCTTGTCGCCAAGGGCCTGTGCGACGGCGAGGATACTGCCATCACCGCCCAGTACAATCACCCGATCAGGGGTGGCTTGAGCCAACAAATTTTCAGCCTCCGCGAGCACGCCGGTAGCGACCACCTTGGCTCGACGACTCATGGTCCGGACTGCCGAAGCCATGGTCGCCTCGGCACCGGCCTTGTCGGGGTTGCGGATGATCGCCACACGAGGACCATTCTCTGTGAATTCGCTCATCGGTTTTCTCGACTTTAAAAGGGACAGCACCCCAATAGAGGGTGCGAACGCATCACCTTCATGCTACCGATCGTCCATGCCGCCAGCAAACCAGCGACCGCGTGACTTTCGCGGCGGGCGAAGCCGTTTTAGAATAACATAATCTGAACAGGGGCGGCATCCTTGAGCCGGGGACAGCGCCATCGATCGCGAGGATTGCTATGTTGATACGGAAAATGATGTTGAAGTACACGATTCTTCCTGCTCTTGCTCGGCCAACAAGCTCACTCTCGGCATGTCTGCTGGCGACGGTGTTGTTGGTCGGCCCATCCGTAAGTGAGTCTAACGGACGCGAACGGGCTGCGACGACGGAGCAACTGGCGGAGATTGAGGCCGCCTCGACGGTGGAACAATTGATCGAGCTTGGCAAGAGCCACCGACGTCGAAGAAAATATGACGCTGCTCGCAAGTGCGTTGATAAGATCGTGAAGCTTGAGCCGAGCTTGCTTACCGATAGCAAACCGCAGACGCCCAACTCCTGGAACGAATTCTGGTTTGCGTATCGGGCTGAACTACAGACTCAAAAACTCCGTGCAGACGACGCGGAGGCCCGCGTCAAACTCGCCAAATGGATGCACGAGAGCGAAGCCACCGGACCGGCATGCGAAATGGTACTCGAAGTCTTGGAGATCGACCCGTCCTTAAGCGAGGCACGGACACTGGCGGAAGAATGGAAGGTTTTTGAGAGTGGTCCGACTCAATTGGACCTGCGTTATGGTCTTGCCGAGTCGCTTTTTCCCGAGAGCCTCAGTGACGAAAACGAAGAACTCGTGCCCCGGGAGGGTCGTAAGTTCTTGCTGTTGCCGCTTGCGTACGAACCACGTTCCCGCCGACTGACCATCACGAAAAGCCAAATGACGGTCAGGTCCGACGAAGGCCGACCTTGCTCGGTTAAAGGCATGGTCTTGTTACTTGGATCGCGGACCGGCACAGCAGGCAGGGGTAAATCCGATTCCCTGGTGATTGATCTCAAACGGCAAGGTAACAATGAACCCTTCTGGGAACGGATCCAGGTTTTGCCCGAGACCGAGTCCGAGTCCGAGTCCGAAGACGGCGAGATCGAGCTTACATGTTACAACACGTCCCAACCGATCGTCAGACCTAAACCTGGGGAAAGACGTGGGGCAAGTCGTGGCCGAAGTTCCCATGCCCGCAGTTCCCGATCGGACCGCCGGACCGAGACCCGTTCGGGTAGCGGTCATCTGGCCTTCGTCGTCGAGATCCCCGAATCGACCAAGTACATTGAGTGCGGACTTCGTGGACAAACACCCACGCGGTTGGAAATGGACTTTCTGACGGTACTGGGCCAGCAAAGCAAGGACCTTTCTAGTGACGAACAAGACCATTTGGTCAACATACTGTCGGCCCAGGTATCGAGCCTCGATTCCCCCATCGCGTCGGCTGCCGTCTTGAAGCTGGTGATGATCCGTTCAGAACTCACGGACGACCGACAGCAGGCAACGGGAAAAAGCGACGAGCTTGAACGTATAACGGCCGCGATCGATCGGACGCTGTTAACCGCCCTGGGCTCGGTCGCCCCTCGGGTTCGCAAGGAGACGTTCGAAGGCTTGATCGCAACCCCAACCCCCCTGGATCGAAGTACGCTCGAGACGATGGCCCGCTTCGAAAAGGCCGATACGCTTATCGCCATGCTGGACCAAATCAACGAGCTTCTCGCTTCGTTGGAACCCGAAAAGGATGAAATATCGCACGAGTTCCGCAGGTCCACGGGGGGAGCAGCAGAAGCGATTGCCCTCGCGGTGGAATCTCTTCCAACTTCGCGCGCCAGCCAGAATGTGTTTGATGCCCTGAAGGCTTGCCTGAAACACCCGGATCTTCAGGTGTACACACGAGCCATCGATATCGTCTTGGCCAACGGCGTGCGACAAAGCTTGGCTACATTAACCGAACTTAGTGATGCCGCACGCGACGAGCTCATTCAGCGATTACCTTCTGTTGAAGACTTACAGCTCAAGACGGTGATCCTTCGCCTTCTGCTGATCCGGACAAGTCCCGATTCTTTGTCAAAAGTCTTGAGAGCCTTCGGTGTACCGCCGCTCACAGTCACCTCGGTCGATGATCCGTTACTCGCTGTCTTCCGCGGATATGTGCCCGATAGCGCGTTGCCCCCCTTGTTGGACCTCTTGTCACAAGCCGACCTGACTGCAGTGCAAGGGACCAACGAACTCAATCGCGTTTTGGAAACATTGCCTGTGGAGCAGAGGGATAACCCGCGTTTGCAGTCCGCCATCCTCAGGCTTGCCACGTTGCAGTTCATACCGGCGTATCAGGCCCCGATTCCACGCGATCGTCAGGCTCGCTATGGTTCCAGAAGTGAAGACGCCTCAGGCTTCGAAGCACTACTGGCCTCCATCGCAGCAAGCCCGAGTTCCGACGACAAGGCGGCACGAACCGCGACGGCCTCTCTGTTGGCGGCAGGTCAAATCCATTTGCTCAACGATCGACTCGCCAGGACCAAATCGGATCGCCGTCAGCAAAATCTGATCCAGTCCTTCGCCAAAGATGAGAAACTGTGGCAGCGTGAAGCGCTGCCGATATTTCTGGCGTCACGTTTATCCGGCAAGAATAAGCGTACACTCTATCTAGCCCTGGCGGCACTCCAGGCCAAAAGCGACGCGATAAAACCCTCGTGGCGTTTCAACCTTGCCGTCCGGCAAGGCATCGATCCGACGCAACTCGTCCGACTCACGCTGCATGAGGATGAAAAGATTGCCCGGGTAGCAAACAAGCTTGTACAACGTCTTGCGCGGTTTTCTGACGCCGAGAAAAAGGAGTTCTATTTACTGGGTAGTCCCGAAGCAAGACTCGATCACCTCAAGCGCATCGATCAGCAACGTATCAAAAAACCGGTGGGTGAGTTTGCCTGTGTTGTTTATCTTGACGTTACATCGACGGGGGTAAGCACGCGGTCCACAGGGCGCTCGTCCGAGGGGAAAACGTCTATTGTTCGTCGTAATGTTCCGTTGACATCATCGACCGTCATGATTCAGTCCCTTGCGCAAGCCGGCGTCCAAATCATTGCTGACGGGCGACGCATCGGGTTGTCAGGCATGAGCGTGGGCACGAAGCGTTCGAGCCGATCGGACAGCGCAACGCTAAATATTGATGCCGGTTCACTGTTGCAGAGTGCACTGGTTTCGTCCGGCGCCAAAAAGGAAGGCCTCACCGCCAAAGCTTATCGCCATTCCCTGACCAATGTTCTCCGATGCGAACTCAAATACGAGAAGTGGGGAGCCTGGTTCGGTGAAATCACAGTGTCTCGAGGTCGGTCATCGAGCGAAGACGAAGGCACGTGGGAAGCCACCGGGGCAAAGATCATTCTCGAGCCCCTCGTGCGTTAGAACCTTACGGCGAAAGAGGCGTGCGTTTTGCGCGCATGTTTCCGGCGGCTGAAACGCTTGGGTGGCGGGTCACCAAAAGGCAGCCCGCCTTAGGGAGATCGCCAAAACGGCATGAGTGAGCTCCAAACCAATCTGTGGTCCTATTTGTGGGATCTTGTCGATGGCGGGATCGACGATGTGCTCGATTACCTCCAGGGCGAGATGGGTATCACGGGCCTCAGTGTCGCGACGTCGTACCCCGAGATCGATCAACTTCGCCCGCGCGACGCGATCAAACCGAGGATCTTTCGATCCGCCGGCGGGGTTCAGTTTCAACCGCAATCGGCCCACTATCACAGTACACGAATGCGCCCGGTGGTCGCTGCTTGGTTGAAAAAGAGCAACCCCTTGACGGCAGTTGCCGAGGCCTGCGCGAAACGCCATTTGAGGTTGCGCGCTTGGCATGTCTGTTGCGATAGCCCGGTGACGGCTAGCCGTTACGCGGGCAACACCGTCAAGAATGTGTTCGGCGACAGCAGTCGTCGCTGGCTTTGTCCGGCCAATCCCGATGTGCGCGAATATCTTCGGGCGACCGTCGAAGATCTTTCCGAACACTATCCCTTCGAAACCATTGAACTGGACTGTCTGTCCTTTCCGTCGGCCAAGCGTGGAATGGCCCCGTTACAAACCGGCATCGATCTTGGTGAGATGGGCACCTGGCTGACCGATCTCTGCTTTTGTGAATCCTGTCGCCAAAGTGCGACGCGCGAGGGGATCGACGTCGAAGCGGCAAGCCAGTCTGCACAAGCGACGCTACGTCAGCTTTTTGACACGGGTGAGACGACTCAACTGCCGTTGCATGAATTCATTGCCGATCAACCGGCTCTCCAAACGTACGTCAGCTGGCGATGCGAACAGGTAACGTCGCTCGTTCATACGATCAAACAAGCTTGCCGTTGCCGATTGGTCGTTCATCGCAAAGGCACGTCGCTCCGTGAAGCAACCGACTTCACTGCCATCGCCCAACAGTGTGACGGTTTGCTCACAAGCTGTAGCCCGCTTGAGGGTGAGATGCTGGAATCACAGATTGGCTCGACCTGCCAGCAAACGGGGGACATCAACCGTGTGGAACTAGGCTTGACCGCCTGCTCGCCGGCATGCCCGAACTACGATACGCTCGTCCGGGCCATGTCCGAAGCCGCCCGTCAAGGCATCCGACGAATCGGCATCGCCAATTACGGCCTACTGCCCGCGCCCCGATTGGCGTGGATTCGGCAAGCAACCCGCTACGCGCAGCGCGAATATTCCTAAGCCGACCGATTTGAACGCGTGTACAACAACCGCCAAGCGCGAGTCATCGGCAACCCCGCCCGATCGCACCCAGAAGCAGCCATCACCTGGGGCTCGAGAAGGTATGATTATGTTTCCTGCTTGCAATAATGAATGACCCAAGCGTACCATGGATTCATACGGTTGGCCGGAGACAATGAATGCGTTCACGACACAGACCCATCAAGCAGGCTCAGCGTCGGCTCTGGTTGAATCGTATCCTTTCGGCTTTGGGCTGGTCGCTCGCGGCCGCCGCTTCACTCTTTACCCTTACCGTTGTTATTGTGCGAATTTGGCCCCGTTCCGATCAACCGGACGACTTTTGGGGTGCGCTAGCGTTGTTTCTGACATGCACAGCACTGATTACATCAGTTGTATGGGCCACATCCACGCGTGAGACGCTGCTGGTTGCTGCCACACGTCTCGACGTAGCCGCCGGCCTGAAGGAACGACTCAGTACGGCTCTGTTTTGCGAACACGCCTCAGACCCGTTTGCCCAGGCGGTCATCACCGACGCACATCGCCTGAGCCAAGAGGTTGCCGTGCGGGAACATGTCCCGATCCAGCTTCCGCGGTCCGCCAGGTACGCAGGCAGTACGTTGCTGGTCGCACTGCTCTTCTTCTGGCTCTTTCCCGTCATGGACCTTGCCGGCAACCAGGCCCAACGGGAACAAGAACGCCAGCAACGCAAGATGATCAAACAAGTCGAAGCCCAAGTAAAACCCGCTCTACACCAGGTATTCAAGAATCTTGGCGACAAAAATCCGGCATTCCGAAAAGAACTCGAAGGTATAGACCCCCTCAAGCAAGCCAGCCTCGACAAGCCAACGGACGTCTATCATCAAGCCATCAAACAAGTCAGTAGCCTCAGGCAAAAACTGGACGACAGAGCCAGCCGTCCTGAGTTGACCAAGGTCGGCGAACTCAAGAAGATGCTTCGCCAACTGACCGCCCAACAGCAAGCCAACTCGCCGGTCAGTGCGCTTGCAAAGGCTTTAGCGAAAGGCGATTTTAAATCCGCGCAAACGGCAATCAAAGCCCTGCAACAGGAACTCGCGAAGAAGCCTCAGACTCCCGAAGAAAAGCAACGTGCCGAAGCCTTGCGGGCACAACTCAAGCAATTGTCGGACAAGATCGAGAAAATCGCCCAAAACGACAACAAGCTCCGCAGCACCCTAGCAAAAACAAATCTCACGGAAACAGAACGCGCCAAAGCACTCGAAAATCTGAAGAAACAAGATTTCAAAGACGTCAAGGCGCAACTTGCCGACAAAGGCCTATCCAACGAACAAATCGACAAGATCATGCACCAGCTACAAAAACGTTGTGCCGCCTGTGCAGCCGCCAACAAGCTCAGCCGGCAGCTCGCCCCGTGCGCACGAGCCGGGAGTAATGTCGAGCAGATGTCGGCGTTAGCCGCTCAGGGGTTGTCCGCGGTGGGGCAACAGTTGTCCGACATGGAAGCACTCCAGCAAGAACTCAATCAACTACTGTCCGCCTCGGCCGAGATGAACGCCTTGAAAAATCAACTCGGCCAAAGTTGCTCCATGTGCAACGGAAGCGGGAGGGCCGATGGGCAGATCTGTGCAACCTGTCAAGGGATCGGCAGGGGTAACTGCAAACGGGGCGTGGGAATGGGACATCTGGACCGCCGACACCGCGACAGGGTCCCCAAACCAGAAAACAGCTTCAAAGCTGTGCAACAACGGACTCGAGTGAATGCACTACCCGGAGCGATTATTTCACAGAAATTCATCAATGGCGAACAGTACGCCGGCGAAGTCTCTGACGAATTCGTCGAGGCCGTCATTTCCGCCAAACGTGATGTCACGGATGCAACCCCCATCAAACCTTTGCCGCGTGTCTATCACAAGACGCGAGCCCAGTACTTTTCACATACGGCTGAAGACTTACCCGCAGACAAGATTGAGGCGGCCAAACCCAAACACAAAGAATAATGGTTCATCCGGCGGAAGCGTACTTGGGGTGGCAGAAAGGCGGACATGCTGTTCTCATCTGAAGGTCGTAAAGGTCTTCAGGTTAAGGAGATGCTAGCATGTCCACGAGTTTACTGTACCACGTATTCGGGATTCGGGGCTACGCTTACGTGCGGACGGAATATCATCGGGGGCAAGTGTTTTTCACGATCCGTCAGAATCCAGGCACGCGGCGGTGCTTGGTATGTGGATCGAAGGATGTTCGAGCTCGTGGGCATGCGGAGCGGCGTTTCAAATGCTTGCCGACCGACGCCGAAGTTATACCGAGCCATTCGAACGTTATGCGTTGGATCTCCTGCGTCACATGACAATCCAAGACGTGGCAGAGCACCTGAACGTCAGCTGGGACCTGATCAAGGATATCCAGAAACGCGATCTGGCTCGGCGGTTCGCCCGACCGAAACTCAAACACCTGCGTCAGATCGCCATCGACGAGATCTCGATTGGCAAAGGACACCGTTATCTACTACTCCGGAACTGATTATTTGGACAGTGCATGAATAGTGTCACTTCGCTGCGTAGTTGACATGAGCCTCTTGGAAGTAGGCGCTAACGGGCGTTTCGCCGCGTGGCGAATAACTGCGACCGGCCAGATGGTCGCTTCGCAGACCCGTCCCACCATACCCCAGGGAATACCGAATGCCGAACTTCATGTAGATCAGATCACGAACGGCCTCGCGCGTCCACAATGCGAATGGCATCTTCAGTTGGTCGGGACAGTGGTCTTTGATGATGTTCACGATCGTCGCTGCCTGCCACCCTTTGAGTTGCCCGCCGCACTTCGGTCGGCCGGGACGTTTCGGGGTCAGACCTCTTTCACCATTCGCTTGGTACAAAGCAACCCACGAATGCACACTCGTGCGAGAAACGCCGAAGACCCGCGCAGCTTCAGCCTTGCTCAGACCCTTTTTTATGACTGCCCGCACAGTGCGTCGATGCAAATCTTCCTTGCCAACCAGACCCAGTTTCCGAGCATCCTGCTCCGTTTTCATACCTGTCTCTACGATGTGTGCTTCATGTGTGTTCAATTATTCTGTGTCGGAGTAGTATGCGCCGCAGTTCGGCTCCGCGAAAGATCCCGTGCACATTGTAGCGTTTGTGGCGCAGAATCAGGCGGATGGCTTGGTGGCGTCGGTGGCTCCGGGAGATGACGTTGTGGATGGGCGGTTGATCGATGTCCGTTCAGAGCAGGAGTTTGCTGGTGGATCATTGCAGGGTTCGGTGAATATGCCGTTGCCGAAACTTCGCGCGAGCATCGACCGTTTCGACAAGTCTGAGCCTATCATCGTTTTTTGTCAGGTGGGTCAACGGGGTTATGTTGCTGCTCGAATTTTGATGCAGTTGGGATTCCAGAAAGTGTACAACCTTGCCGGCGGGTATCCCGGTTTTGGATGGCGACGCCGGTTTGGGAAATCGGGGGATGCGTGACAGGAGCTATGGCGTATGCGAGGTCGGTTTGGAACGGTAAGGTTGGGCTTTGTGGTAACGCTCAAGTTTTTGATGGATTTTCCGTGCCAATTCGGGTTTGTTTGTCTTAGTTGCTTGTGCGATGGCTTGGTGGGCGGTTCGTATGGCATCTTGGTAACGTCCTGCTTCAGCGTAGGCGGCGGCAAGGGTATCCAGTAGGTGGGGGTTTTCGTGGTTTGTGGCTTTGCAGGCGCGTTGGGCATATTGGATGGCGTCGGTCCCATTGCGGATGTTCGGATCGGGATGGGTAGCCTGAAGCCAAGCCAACTCGTTGGCAGGAGTAGGCCAAGTGGGCTGGAGGTCCGATGCTTGCCGGTAGTGGTGGATGGCATCCGTGGTGTGGCCCAAGCGATTCAAGATGTTAGCCAGTTCGTTATGGGCCTGGGCGAAGTCAGGTTTGAGACGAAGGGCTTCCTGTAATTGTTGGCGGGCTTGCTGAGATTGGTTCTGCTTGATGAGCAAATTCGCAAAATTGTAATGGGTGCGTGGATCGCTGGGATCGAGTGCCAGCGCCAGCTTGTAGTGTCGGGCCGCTTCGGCAAACCTTTCCTGCTTGTTGTAGACGCTAGCCAGGCTGTTGTGGGCGCCGGCGAAATCGGGCTTTAGTTCGAGGGCTTTGCGGAAAAAAGCGGCGGCTTCTTCGAGCCGACCTTGCTTGAAGCAGATGTGTCCACGGTTGTGATAGGCGATGACGAGATCGGGCTTGTGCCGGATGGCTTCGGCAAAGAGGGCGTCGGCTTCCTCCAGGCGGTTCTGTCGGAGTCGGACGTTGCCGAGGTTGTTGTAGGCTTCAGCGAACGTGGGTTGTACTTTTTGGGCTTTGATGTAGAAGCTGGCCGCTTCCTTGAGCTGGCCCTTTTTGAGGCAGATGTTACCTCGGTTTTTGTAGGCCAGGGCAAAGTTCGGTTTGAGGCGAGTGGCTTCCGCGAAACAACGGTCGGCTTCGTCGAGTCGGCTGTGTTTGGCCAGGACGCTGCCGAGATTGTTGTGGGCCATCCAGGCGTTGGGGTTTTTGCTCAACGTGTCACGCCAGAGTGTTTCCACATCTTTGTAGATCATTGTTTGGTTGAGGGTTCGTATGCCTAGCACAACGATGATGATTGCTGGGATGAGGTGGCTTGCGATGTTGGCGATGCTTGTGTGGGATGGTTGCGTGTCGCGTTTGGGGAGAACCTGTGGCGGGAGGAATCTGATGACCGTCGTCAGTGTTGCGGCAAACAGGGTGATCAGGCCGATGCTCGCTAGGTATTGGAAGTGATCCGCAACGAACGAAAACCGCATGAAGTAGACATTGAAGAAGCCCAGTGCTGGTCCGAGTGTGCCGATGAAGAACAGGGTCGCGACGACGGGGCCTTTGCCGATTCGTTTTCTCAGCAGCCCTAGCGTGACGACTGTCGTCATCGCGGTTAGCGGATAAAGGTATTGCCATCCGAGGGTCGAGTCGATGTCCCACCTTGGGTAGATGAACGTCAATTGGGTGGGCCACAGGAGCTTGCCTGCATAGAAATAGACAACCTGCCCTGCCAACAGGCAACGTTCAATGGCCGTCATGGCCCATTCGCCACCTTCGGCCTGGAGGTGGACCCGCTCAATGTAGGCGGTGGTTAGGCCGAGGAGAGCACCGAGGATAAACATGGGCAGGAGAGGGGCGATCTGACGGACGCCAAGCCGTTTGCGTTTCCACCATAGGACAAGCAGGATCGCGGCCGGGAGAGAACAGGTGACGGTTTTACTCAACAGGGCCAACAGAAAGAGCATGAGCGAAAGCGTGTAGTACCACCCACGATGTCGACTTGGTCGCTCATCGGCGCTTGGCGGGCAGAATCGGAAGTAGGCTAGCAGGGCGGTCAGGTAGAAGACTGCCGACAGGACGTTTTTGCGTTCGGTGATCCAAGCGACGGATTCCACATGTATGGGGTGGAGTGCGAAGATGCCCGCGGCAAGCCAGGCACCGGGCACGCTCAGCCGACGTAGCGCGACCCCGAGGAGAATAGCCGCCAAGGCGTGGAGCAGTACGTTGACCCCATGATATCCGACAGGGTTCAACCCCCAGAGGTGATATTCGATCCAGAAGGTGGAATAGACGAGTGGGTAGTATTGCGTGGTAGCACCCAGCGTGAACCAGATGTGCCGTAACCCCTCTGCTGACCGCAGCATTCGGTTCTCGGTCACGTAATCGTCATCGTCCCAGACAAAGTCGCCCTGGAGGGCTGGGACGTAGACCGCGATCGTAAGCAGGACGATCGAGCCGGCGGCCAACCATGGGCGGGTGGATGAAGTTGCCATATGTCGGCACTATATCTTTGTCTTGCGCATTCGATCAAGCCGCATCACGCGCGTACGTTCTCCGGCAGTCAGTCCGACCGGTATTGTTCGCAGCTACAGGAGCTCAGCAATCTGTACGGCGTTGAGGGCGGCCCCTTTGCGGAGTTGGTCGCCGCTGATGAACATGTCGATCCCTCGACCATCAGGTTGGCTGATGTCTTGGCGGATTCGGCCGACAAGGATGTCGTCGCCGTCACTGGATTCGAGCGGCATGGGGAAGTAATTCTTCTCACGGTCGTCCACGATCTTGACGCCTGGTGCTTGAGACAGGATTTCGCGGACCTGATCCTCGGTGATCGGTTTCGAGAAGGTGATATTGATCGATTCCGAGTGGGCGCGCAGGATGGGCACACGTACGCAGGTCGCGGTGATCTGAATGTCGGCTGTGTGGAACATCTTGCGGGTCTCGTTGACCATCTTGATTTCTTCTTCGTTGTAGCCGTTCGGACCAATCTTCGAGTTGTGCGAGAAAAGATTGAACGCCATCTGGTAGGGCAAAACCTTGGGTGTGGCGGGTTTGCCCGCGAGCACGTCGCGGGTTTGGTCTTCGAGTTCGACCATCGCTTGGTAGCCGGCACCGCTGGCCGCTTGGTAGGTGCTGACGACGAGTCGTTCGATCGGGTTCACTTGGTGTAACGGCCAAATCGGCACGACCATGATAATGGTGGAGCAATTGGGGTTCGCGATGATGCCCTGATGTTGCTTGCAGTCCTCGGGGTTGACTTCCGGTACGACCAAGGGTGTCTTGGGGTCCATACGAAAGGCTGAAGAGTTGTCAACGACCACGCTGCCAGCCTGGGCGGCAATCGGCCCATATTTCTTGCTGATCGATCCGCCCGCGGAGAACAGGGCAATGTCCACGTCTTTGAAGCTGTCTTCCGTCAACTCGGCTACCTTGTGGGGTTCGCCTTGAAATGGGATCGACTTACCCGCCGACCGGGCGGATGCGAGGAAGGTGATCTTGTCGTACGGGAACCGGCGTTGCTCGAGCACGCGGAGGAATTCCTGTCCCACCGCCCCCGTTGCCCCGACTACTGCCACATGTCCTGCCATCGCTCATGATCTCCTGTTGTGTGGGTATCACCTATCTGGTGAAGGTTCCTTGCCGACCCCTGTCCGCTCGGAAAGCCGATTCTCTAACGGGTGAGATATCGTGGTCCGGAAGGGTGCGTCTGGCGGGTCGTTCGCGTAATAATAGTGACTTCGGCCGGCTTGGGCAAACAACTGAAGCGGCAAAGCCCCCCCTTGGCTTTTTCGCGGCCAGGCCGTAATGGAGTAATCTCCAAGGTATCCAGTATATTGGGCAGGTGTGTCCCTTGGCACGTTCGAGGACCCGCTTTTCGGGTGGCTGCGGGTATTACATGAAAGGTGGTTTGTGATGTCGGACTTGGTCAGGTTGTCGTTGTCGTTAGAGAAGCCGTTGCTCGATCAACTGGAGAAACTGGTAAAACGGAGCGGCTACACTAATCGATCTGAGTTTGTCCGCGACCTGGTCCGAAAGCGTTTAGTCGACGAGGAGTGGGAGAAGGACCGCGTGGTACTGGGTACGGTGACGCTGGTGTACGATCACCATCAGCGGCTTTTGTCAAAGAAGCTGACCGAACTTCAACATGACCACCACGACGAAGTGCTTGCTACCACACACGTCCATTTGACCGCACATCTTTGTGCTGAGGTGATTATCATGCGGGCCAAAGCCAGTCACGTCCGGCAGTTGTCGGATCGTCTTCAGCAGCAGAAGGGTGTTCTCCATGCCGAGTTGTCGATGGCGAGTACGGGGGCCCATCTTCATTGACGAATGACGTCGAAGGGGCAGTGGTTTGATACGGCTTGTCAACTTCTCCCCGCGTGTGCGGATAGCTGTCGATGCGGTGGGTTCACGGTTTTGGGGCAGATGGAGGTGATGCGTGCTAGGTTGGTTTGTCACAGGCACGGACACGGGGGTGGGCAAGACGGTGATCGCGGGTGCGCTGGCGATGCTTCTCCGCGAGCAGGGCAGGTGTGTCGGCGTCTTCAAGCCGGTGGCGACCGGTTGTCGGCGTGATGTTCGGCTTGGGCTGGTCAACGAGGATGCTGAATTTCTTGCGCACTGTGCTGAATCGCGTCACGATCTGGAAACGATCAACCCTGTGCGGTATGGGGGCGAGTTGGCTCCCTTGGTTGCTGCGGAGCGTAGCGGCCGGCCTGTCGACGAGGAGGCGATCGCCCGGAGCTGGTGCCGGATCTCGGAATCAGCCGATGCGGTCGTTGTCGAGGGGGCCGGTGGCCTCCTGGTCCCCGTGAGTCGGGACCGTATGGTGGCGGATATGGCCAAAACCTTCGGGTTGCCGCTGGTCATTGTGGCTCGGCCTGGACTGGGGACGATCAACCATACGCTTCTGACGCTTGAAGCTGCCCGAAGCCGCTCGCTGCCTGTTGCGGCGATTGTCATTAACAATTACCAGCCGGCGTCGTCGACCTTGGCGGAGGAGACCAATCCTGAGGTGATTGCAAAATTGACAAGAATGCGAATCCCTCTTGTTGTACCGTACGACACGCGAACGGACGTCGGGAAGGGGGTCATTGGTGAGTCTGTACTCTATCCGCTTCGTGATTTTGTTCGGTCAGCGAGTGTAGGCACTTAGACGGGAAATCGAGAAGTTTTTAGAATTGCAGGAATTTCATAACCAACCGGACATCAAGCTGTGTGCGGATTGCCTTTGCGGGGTTCTACCCCGGACAGTCTGACGCGGAATCTGGACGGTTACTGCGTCCTTTTTGCACCGAATGCGCATGAACAACCTGAAGGCGTATGGACACCCCGGCTTCTTCGATCAAGCGGGTTCTTCAATCCCCGTCGAAGAACCACTTAAGTCATTGAGGGTGCAGGGACTCGAACCCTGGACCCACGGCTTAAAAGGCCGTTGCTCTACCGACTGAGCTACACCCTCAGATGGCCGGACGCGACAGTACCAGGCCGAACGGCTCTGAACAAAGGATGAATTCCCCTGCGTTACGATCGACGTCCGTTGCGACGTTTTCTCGGTTCTCGCCGCTACGACATGAAAGGATAAGCCCCAGCGGATCGTCAATCAAGTGGGTGGGTGGCTTCTCTTTCATAACGGTCCTCCTCGCCCCAAGGGGCCTTCCTCAAGACCAGCTATAGGCAGTCAAGGGTAAAGTAGAAGAATTTTGTAAGTTTGTTCTTTGACATGTGAAGATTCCTCAGGATGCTCGTTTTTTTGGACGGATGTTTTTGCCAGTCGGCGGCTGCGGCAGATAGTCGCGGCGGTCGGTTAGGATTCGCCAGGTGACGTGGCACAGTTTGAGAGCTGTGGCGGTGACGGCGGCCAAGTGGTGGAGTCCTTCGCCACGACGGCGGAGCCAATAGTTTCGCAGGTCGCCTTCCTGGTAGCAGGCGCGATGGGCCATGTTCCAGAGCGTGTGTCGGAGGAACGGTGAGCCGCGTTTGGAGATCCGCCGGCGTGGAGCCTGGTACTGTCCGGTCTGGAAGACGGTGGTATCGAGGCCGGCGAAGGCGACCAGTTGGGATCCCGAGTCGAAGGCTGCGATGGGATCGGTCTCGCCGAAGAGGCTGACGGCGCTGATCCGATTGATGCCCGGTAGGGTAAAGAGGTACGCGGGCAATTGATCGGCCAGAGCGTCAATGTCGGCTTCGAGTTGCTTTCGAATCGGTGCCATCACTTCGATCTGGGTCAGCAACGATCGGATGCTTATGCGCGCGCCGTCGAGTCCGCGGCGTGTACCGACGGTTTGCTTGGCGGTTTGCCAGACCTGTTCCGCCTTGGCTAGGCCGTACTTGCCGCGCGAGGTCTTGCGGATCAGTTCGGCGAGTTCGCTCCGCCCGAGGGCCAGGACATCTTCAGGCACAGGTGCGGTGATGAGCAGCTTTTGGCCGGTCTTGCAGAAGGGGCTGGCCAGGAGCGTTTCATACTCGGGCCAGACCGGATGCAATCGGCTCCAAAGCAG
>Ga0180433_10004973_pt1 | contig 18356 bp, 14 predicted proteins | sample SS_ome_8_FD_132980 | JGI IMG/M metagenome (GOLD analysis project Ga0180433, IMG submission 132980) | Hypersaline lake sediment archaeal communities from the Salton Sea, California, USA - SS_1_D_1 metaG | ecosystem: Environmental > Aquatic > Non-marine Saline and Alkaline > Hypersaline >... | reverse complement strand
TTTGATACAATCATTAGAAAACAAACGCTTGACCCCTTGACCCCTGGAATCCTGGAACCCTTTCTCCCAAATAATTGGGAGAAGAGCCAACTCTTCTTACCAATCCTTACCCTGAGGTGGGCGGGGTTTTTTCGGGAGTGACTGGTGGGAGAGTGCTGCCTTTTCGCTATTTATCAGTGCGGGGAAGCGAAGGTCGCCTGCTCCAAAGCAGCGGGGGACAATGCGGATTTTGACTTTCTTGAGCTTTTTTTATAATCCGTAATGAATCGCAGGAATTTTCTTCCGGTTCACTCTAAGGATCTGGCCGAGGCCGGGGTTCATTGATGATGAAAATCATCTTTTACTGTCAATATGTCTTTGGAATTGGACATTTGTTCCGGAGCCTAGAAATTGTTCGGGCGCTTTCAAATCATGAGGTGGCGCTGGTTGTTGGCGGTCCGGAAGTCGAAATCGACCTTCCCGATCATGTTAAACTCTTGCGGCTTCCGGCGCTCTATATGGACGAGAAATATACCACTCTCATTCCTGCTAACCCGGAATGGAGCGTTGCGCAGATTCAACGTCAGCGGAAAGAAATGCTTTTTGCCTTGTTCGAGCAGTTTCGACCAGACATATTTATCGTTGAGCTTTTTCCTTTCGGCCGGACCATATTCGGGTTTGAACTGCTGCCGGTTTTGAAAGCAATTCGCAAAGGTCTTTTTGGAGCTGTCAAAAACGTATGCAGTTTGAGAGATGTTCTTGTGGAAAAAAGAGATCCAATTGAATATGAAGAACGCGTTCTGCATGGTTTAAATGAGTTGTTCGACTTTTTGCTCATCCATTCAGATGGTGAGCTTCTCTCTTTGGATGAAACGTTCAGCAGATCAAGTGAAATCAGTATTCCCATCTCTTATACAGGATTTGTTACAAAAAAATCCGCCCGTGGTTCGGGCAAAAAAAACAGGGAAATGCTGGGGATTAGTCCTGAGGAGAAACTAATTGTTGCAAGCGCAGGCGGTGGACGCAGCGGTTATAAATTACTCAGTAGCGTTGTGGACGCCTGTCACTTACTCAGAGATTCAATTAGTGTTGAGCTTGAAGTGTTTTGCGGACTATTTATGGACAATAATGCATTTACACGCATTACGGCAAAATCCGGACCAGGTGTCAATGTAACACGCTTCAGCAAACACTTTCTCGATTATCTTCAGACAGCAGACCTGTCTGTAAGTATGGCAGGATATAACACGTGCATGAATATACTGACCACAAAAGTCCCTGCTTTGGTGTGGCCTTTCTCAGGTGACCAAGAGCAAGGTCTCAGAGCCGAGCGACTGTCACGCCTAGGAGCAATGACGGTATTGAAGGATGAAGACCTTCAACCTGAACGCCTTGCCGCAATGATTGAGCAGGGTCTGGCAACTAAGTCACAGCCTTCGGTCAGCATTGATTTGAACGGTGCGCTCAACACGGCAAATTGGCTGGAATCGTTGATAAAACAATAAAGAATCCACGTCCAGAGGACGTGGCTTTGTTTGGAGCCCCCTGGAAGGGGCCAAAAGCGTGCCCTCAGATGCCGGGGTTGTTGGAGTAATGGTCTGGAATCGAGAGAAGGGTTTTGAAAGTCCGGAAGGCCGCACAAACAATGTCTGCCTTGGACCTTGCGTGGAGAGTATCCGGTAAGGTGTTTTCCAATACTCCAATCATCCAATGCTCCATCACTCCGTGCGAAAGAAAGAAAAACGACCGGCAGAGGAATCATCTCTGACCACGCACACAGGACGTGATTTTCTGAGACGAAATAAATGGGAACACACGATGAGAACCCTTGCACAAAGCATCATTACCGTGAAGAGCCTATCCCAACGAGTTGAGAGGCAGTAGTCCAGATGGCAATGAAATATTTAATTTCTACACTCTGGCTATCACCTCCGGATGATCTCAAATCAAGAATCGAGCGTTGCATAGACGAAGCCGCAGAGCTTAACAGATCAAAGAAACCGGTTTATATTTTTTTTCGCGCCGACGACATCGCCGTTCCCACAAAGCAGTTCAAGAGGCTTATGGAAATCTTTACGCGCCACCGTGCTCCGTTGTCACTGGCAGTGGTTCCGGCATGGCTTACGCATGCTCGATGGGAGGCGATCAAGACGACTTGCCAGGACTCCTCGTCCCTGTGGTGCTGGCACCAACACGGCTGGCGGCATGTGAACCATGAACGCAAAGGGGAAAAACAGGAATTTGGTCCGGCTCGACCTGCCAGCGTTATCAAGACCGATCTTATCCGAGGCCGGAAGCGCCTTGAATTGCTGATGGACGACGATTTCTATGAAGCGTTCACACCCCCTTGGAACCGATGCTGCAAAGATGCCCTCGAACTACTCAACGAACTGGGGTACCATGCCCTTTCCCGGGACCAGGATGCCTCGCCGCCTGCACCGGAAGGATTGGTTGATTACCAGGTGAATGTTGACCTGCACACCCGCAAGGAGCTTGATCCTCATGAATGTTGGGATGCTCTTTTGGCAGAACTCAAAGCTGCCTTATTGAGCGGCTTTTGCGGGATCATGATCCATCACCAGCGGATGAATGATGCGGCCTTTGACTTTCTTGAACTTCTCATGCAAGCATTTTCTCACTATAAAGATCTTTGTCCCGTGCACCTTAAAGATCTGGTACGACTCAGCAAGGCCGGCATTCTCAGCCAGCCATTCCGTCAATAATGTGTAAACCTGATCTGTGTGGCAAATGAGACAGAACAATGATGGATTTGCCGCCACCTGCCAGACTGAAGGCGAGAAATGAACGATCCGGCTGGTTTCAAACTGCTCTATTATGATATAATTTGGCGGGCTATGTGACTTAAGTTGGATTTCCTTGAGTCTTCTGTTATCCTGTTCCTTAGGGCAGATAACCAGCTCAAGAGGCGCCATGATTTTTTTATGAAATGACACAAGAAGAAAAAATGATGGGCCTAACTCAAAGGAACGTCCGTAGATGGATGGCAAGACAAGTCGCTATAGGCAAAAGTAACAGAAATCGGGAGGAAGGTATGATCCATCATTCAAAGCACATTTTGCTGGGTTTAACGCTAATTGCCGTGATGTGTGTTTCGATTCCTGGTTTTAGTCACGGAGAGGAAAACCGTGACATGGGCGGCTGGGAAAAAGACAGCCCCTATAACAAACACTACGACGCCGCTGAGATGGATTCATTCAAGGGCGTCGTTGTCAAGATCGAGGAAGTAGTACCGCTTCCAGGAATGTCACCCGGTGTTGCGCTGCTGATTCGCGAATCAGGGGATGAAATCAGTATGGTTCACCTCTGTCCTGTATGGTTTGCTAAACCCAACAGCATCGGGATTAAGAGACGTGATGAAGTCAAGGTAAAAGGCGTGTGGGCTGAAATCAATGGTAAGGATGTTTTTATGGCTTCAAAAGTGAAGAAGGGCGACTATTTTGAGTTCAAGGTACGCTTGACTAAGGATGGAACCCCCTTTTGGACTATGAGTCCTGAGGAACTGGCAAAGGAACGAGGAAGCCAATGATCCTAAAAGGTGGTGAATATCTGACCGGTGGTATAGTGTAAGTGTGGAACCGGTGACGGGGATGCGGCCAGGTGTAAGCAAACCGTGGGGGAGGACGAGAATTTTTCGAAATATGAAGCCAATACCTCAGGAGAAAAGCAAGGTTTTTGTAGCATCGAGTGTCGCTGAGTTTACTGGGGGTTGAGGAGATTGAGTCTACGGGAAGAAATGGTTTAGATCATGGAAAACAGGCATGCCGCCCGAGAAACGGCCAAAGGACCGGATTTTGTAGACCGACTGGTGGTCCTCCCTTTCAAAAAGTCGGTGGAGATCTCTCTACAAAGTATCCGGGTGCGTTTTTTCCGCTCCCTGATTACCACTATGAGCCTTGTGCTGGCCATCTCCTTCCTTAGTTTCGTACGTGTGAGTACAGACGTAGGTAATGGTCTTTTGTCAACTCAAGACCCTAGCTTGCGTCAGGCATTGATCAGGACCGGATATGATATTGGACCTGAAGATACCAGTTTGGAGAGTAGCCCAAAACAGAGGTGGATTATAATACTATCGCTTCTGGTGTGCGTTGTGGGAATCGTAAACGCTCAGCTTATGTCAGTAACTGAGCGTTTTCGTGAGATTGGGACCATGAAATGCCTTGGAGCCCTCGACCGGTTCATCCTGAGGCTTTTTCTTTTGGAGGCGGGCATGCAAGGCCTAACAGGTGCCTTTGTGGGAGCGCTGGCAGGAGCATTCTTCTCCTTGATCAATGGGCTTCTCAGTTTTGGCACGATAGCCGTTACAACACTCTTATGGAAAGAGGTTTTCCTGTCCATAATCTTTGCCACGGGTATGGGTTTCATACTCAGCCTGGCAGGGGTTATGTATCCTGCGATTGTGGCCGCCAGAATGCAGCCCGTGGAGGCCATGCGGGTAGAGCAGTAGACCGGGTTCTCATCGGCAACACTCCGGGATGAGGAAAGGAACTTTTTTGAAAATCTGAAAATCCGGATGACAAATCATGACAGATTCCCGTAATATTGTTCGCGTTTCCAAGGTGACCAAGACATTTCAACTGGGCAAGGTTGAGGTCCATGCCTTACAAGGTGTTGACCTTGAGATTGCCGCCGGGAATTATATTTCCATAATGGGGCCCTCAGGATCAGGGAAAAGTACTCTTTTCAACATGATCGGCGGTCTGGACAAGCCCACATCCGGCAAAGTCTTTATCGACGAGGTTGATATTGCCCAACTTGACGCCTATGAGCTAGCCTGGCTCCGCTGCCGGAAGATCGGTTACATCTTTCAGACCTTCAACATCATCCAGGTTATGACCGCCCTAGAGAATGTCACGCTTCCCATGATCTTCGCAGGATTGAATAACAGCAGCGCAGTGGAAAAGGGAATCCAGCTCTTGGAGTTGGTGGGTCTGGGGGACCGATTTCGCCACAAACCCTTTGAGCTCTCCGGAGGTCAACAACAGCGTGTCGCCGTGGCGCGGGCCCTTGCCAATGATCCAGCCATCATCCTTGCCGATGAGCCGACAGGCAACCTTGACCTTGCCACAGGGGAGGAGATTATCCGCCTTTTGAAACAACTGAGTCAGGAAAGAGAGGTGACCGTTATCTCTGCTACACATGATATCAAGATGCTGAATGTTTCAGATCAGGTGGTCTGGATCCGGGACGGACGAATCGATAGGATCGAGGATAGGGAAGAACTCTCCATTTCAGTAGGAACGATCGATACCAGAGAATGATGTGGACTAAGGCACACACAAGGCAGTGGATCCTTCTGATGCTTTTGTCGGTTTCTTTGCTGAGCACGCCTGCTGCGGCAGGAATCCCCATGACCCCCTCAAATGATTTTATGGGCGTCATCAGCACTCTGACGTCTCTTGGAGACAGAAGCACCGGTACCCCCGGCTGTGAGAAGGCCGCTTCATATATTAGTAAGGCTTTCTCCCAGATAGGGTTCGATCAGGTGGGGGTCCACCGGTTTGCAGTCCCTGTGCTTCGCCATGGCGGAAGCACCCTCATTCTGCCGGAACGTGGGCTTGAAGTTCGCATCCAACCGATAAGATCCAATGCCATATCCCCTGAGACCATCCCACCGCAAGGTATAGAGGGCCCTCTTATTTATGTTGGTGTAGGAGAACTCAAGGACCTGAGCGGGAAAGAGGTCGAGGATTCCATCATCCTGATGGAACTTGACTCTGGAAAAAACTGGCTGCACGCGGCTATGCTTGGTGCAAAGGCCTTGATCTATGTGGGTCGGGGACCAACGCCCAAGACATTTTTTGAGGAAAAAATAGAACTTACCCCTATCCACTTCCCTCGTTTCCATATTTCCCTCTCCAAGGCACGGGATCTATTCGGTTCCTTCGAGTACTTGCCAAAAGGTCGGGTCGCTTCTCGTGTTCGGCTCAACTCCGACATATCATGGCAGGAGGCTACCGGCAAAAACATCTATTGCCTCATTCCCGGTACCGATCCTAAACTCGGGGAGGAGCTGGTGCTGATTGAAGCCTTCTATGACAGTACCGCCCTGGTTTTCGGGAGGTCACCAGGCGCTGATGAGGCCTGTGGTATAGCCAGCCTTCTGGAGTTTGCCCGGGCCCTGAAGAGTTCCCCCCCTGCCAGATCCGTGCTTCTTGTTGCCACGAGCGGCCATGCACAGACATTAGCCGGCATGCGTGAGATGATCTGGACTCTCCGTGTAAGATCCAAGGATCTGAGAAAGATAAAAAAAAGCCTGGAGACCGTTGTTGAGAAAACTCGAAAAAGTATTGATGTGCTCGGTAGCCTCTCTTTTGAGAGCTCAAGAGACGAGGCGTCAGAGCAGTTACTGCAAGAGGCTGTTGCCGAACGAATCAAAACAGAAGTGGACAAAATCTCCCGCCAACTCATGCAGCTTCGTCTACAACAAAAGGATGGAGCAGTTCAGGATATCATTCAGGAACTTGCAGGACACCGCCTCCTGCTTCGACGCCTTGGCTGGCGCAAGACCTTTAAAGATCTCACTCTAGACGAGCAACAGGCGCTCAATGAGTTGATTCCTCGAGCAGCAAAGGATTATGAGGCAATTCTGAGTGATGCCAGAAACCAGTTAGAACTGCTAAAAAGTGCACGGCGGTTTCGCTCGGTTGTAAAGACAAGAGAGCTAAAGGTGGTGATCTCACTTCACCTTTCCAGCCACGGCGATGGGTTTGGTGCCTTCAACTATGGTTGGCTCTACCACCTAAAGCCTACCATCAACAGGGTGAACGCTTACAGCACTTTGGACCGAGTTCTGCGGGATGGCGCATCAGCAGTGGAGCGATCCCTGGAGATGCCCGCCATGTTCAGGGATACCCTTCGACCCAGTCATCTCCGTTCATGGGAGAGCTATTTTCTTGACCGGCCCCCTTTGGGTGGTGAGGTAAGTGCCCTGGCAGGTTACCTGGGGGTAAGCCTGGTAACCGTTAATGACGCGAGACAGATGTGGGGAACTCCATACGACCTTCCCGAGAAGGTAAACTGGGAGTATGCCTTAAAGCAAAGTTCTCTTGTTTCCGGCTTGGTAAAATACCTAGCCCAAGCTCAGGATCATTATACTGGAGATCTCCCCAGAAATGGCTTTGCCACGGTGACGGGAAGCGCCAATTTTCTGCGTCACGGTGAGCTCTTTGCCGATCAGCCTGCCCCCGGGAGCATGATCCTCGCTTACCAAGGTCCGGGCCGCTACTATGTGATGGTCGATACCATGGGAACCTTTCACATCAAGGGGGTGGCCGATAAAAAGCATGTCCTCGATAAGGTGATCATCGAAGGATACCGTTTTGAACCTGACACAGGAGCCGTCGCATGGGCCATTGATAAGGAACAAACGGGCAAGCCTGCCTACCGGCTCAAAATGCAGAGAAGGTCTATGGAAACGAGGTTGGTAATGTTCGCCTGCGAGCAAACTACCCTCTTCAATCTGCTCGAACCGCGGAGTTTTCGCTATCTGACCAAGATTCAGCTCATCGACGGCCGACGAGAGGCCCCCCCGCTGCACTACTGGTGGAGCCGGATTGATACACGCTCTTCCATCATTTTATCAATATATTCAGAGCCCGGAACACCCCTTAAGTTGACCCTCTCAGATACGGTCCTACGCAAGAAAATGATTCTCACCAATGCCACCAGCCAACACCCGGAAGGGGTGGGCTACCGCGTTGATGATTGGCCCTTCATACATCATACGGAGTTTAAGGTAGCTCGTGATATGTGGGCGCTGCTTGGGCCCCGGATCGCCAATCTAGAAGAGCACGGGATATTCAATGAAAGGATTCGTAAGCTCCAGCAGGAGGGAACCTCTGCATTGGAACAGGCTGACAGGGCCCTTAGGGCAAAATTGTACGATCGATTTGTCGAGGCCGCCACTAGGTCCTGGGCCCTGGCAAGCCGTGTCTATGATGATGTGGAAAAAACGCAAAAGGACGTCCTGTTTGGCGTATTGTTTTATATTGCCCTTTTTGTCCCTTTTGCTTTCTGCATGGAGCGCTTTCTCTTCTCTTATTCAGATATTCATAAAAGAATTATCGCATTTTGTACGATACTGATCCTGCTCATAGCCTTGATATATAAAGTCCATCCAGCCTTTCAACTCGCCTACAGTCCCATGGTGGTGATCCTCGCCTTTTTCATCATTGGCCTCTCTTGTATAGTGACCCTGATCATCTTTTTCCGGTTCGAAGAGGAAATGATTCTACTCCAGAGCCGAGCCAGGCATATGAAGGCCGGAGAGATCAGTCGCTGGAAGGCCTTTGTGGCGGCTTTTTTCCTGGGTGTTACCAATCTGCGCCGCCGCCGTATCAGGACCATCCTTACCTGCGTTACCCTGATTATCCTCACCTTTACGATCATGAGTTTCACCTCCGTCAAGACTATGCGCCACCGGGCGCGGCTTTTGTACAAAAGCAGCGCACCGTATCAGGGTTTCCTGTTTAAGAATGCCAATTGGCAAGATCTGCCGCCGGAATCCCTGAGTGTTCTCTCCAGCACCTTCGAGAGAGAAGGCGTGGTGGCCCCGCGGGTGTGGCTGGAGTCAGAGGATAGGACTCGAACAAGGCCGGTGCCAGTGCGATTCAGAGACAGGGTCAGCGAGGCTCAGGGTCTGGTGGGCCTCTCTGCAGACGAAATCCGGGTCTCACGGCTTTATCAAATTCTTGTGGGTGGAAGGTGGTTTGAGGAAAAGGAACGATATTCGGTCCTTTTGCCTGAGCGGATGGCCAGAATCCTTGGAATCGATCCAAACCACCCACAGGGATCTGTTGTTCTGTTGTGGGGTATCCCCTTTCAGGTGGTGGGCACTTTTTCTGGAAAAGAACTGCAGGATCGACACGACCTAGACGGGGAACCATTGACGCCCGCCACCTTTCCAAGTGAAGTTTCTATGGAGATGACAGAGGTAGAGATGGAGGCCATTGAATCTGGCGAGGACGTCCGGGCCTTTCAAAGCCGATACCAGCACGTTTCCGGAGACCTTACAGTAATAATACCCTATCAGACCCTTCTGGCTCTTGGAGGTAACTTCAAAGGAGTGGCAATCCGATCTAACCCTGGGAAACTAGCCCAGACAGTGGCACAGCAGCTTGTTGACCGATTTGGCCTCACCCTCTTTAGCGGCGAACCGGATGGAACCTTTTTGTACCATGCCAGCGACACCATGAGTTATAGCGGTGTCCCCAATATCCTCATCCCCCTGATCATCTCGGTTTTTATCGTTTTAAACACCATGATCGGTAGCGTGTACGAAAGAAAGCGGGAAATCGGGATCTATACGTCAGTCGGACTGGCACCTTCGCATGTGTCCTTCCTTTTTATAGCCGAAGCCTTGGCTTTTGCAGTAATGAGTGTGGTCCTCGGATACCTTCTGGCCCAGACAACAGCCGGCAGCTTTTCCGGAACCTCCCTCTGGGCTGGAATCACCGTGAACTATTCTTCACTTGCCGGGGTGGCGGCCATGATCCTGGTAATTGTGGTGGTGCTGGTTTCCGTGATTTATCCATCCAGGGTGGCAGCAGAAATTGCTATCCCAGACGTGAACCGGTCATGGAAGCTCCCTGATACTCGGGGAAACGTCCTTGAGATCAGCCTCCCAACCCTGTTGAAATTTAGTGAGTTCCGGGGTGTCGGGGGGTACATGTTAACATACTTGAAGGCGCATCAGGATGTTTCCCATGGCCTTTTTTCCACAGGAGGTACAAGTTTCACCTTTATGTGCCCTATGCTCTCAGGGATTGCCGAAAAAACCTCTGTATGCACAGAAGATAACTGTCCCCATACTGCTTGCCTGGAATTTCACGCGAGAGTATGGCTTGCTCCCTTTGACTTCGGCATCATGCAGCGGGTGGATGTGCAATTCCGCCCCGCCACGGAAGATCCGCAATTTTTGGAGATCAAGGTTCTCCTCGTACGGGAGGCAGGGGAAGCAAACGCCTGGAGACGAATCAACAAGGCATTCATCAATCAACTGCGCAAGCAACTTCTGATGTGGCGTTCCTTAGATGAAGTGGCTCGCATCCGCTACGAACAGGCCCTTGATGCAGCTCAAAAAGGAAAAGAGGTTAATCTCGATCTGTGAACAAGGACAACAATCGAAACCAAGTAAGTTCCCCTACCGAAGATTTCTTTAAGGGGGACGTTTCGGAACAAAGTGGTGACAGTATCCGATTGCGGGCGGTACTGGTAGGACTGGTGCTTGCTGTGACCATCTGCGGCATCACCCCCTTCAACAACGTTTACCGCCAGTCGACTCCGCTTGGAGGAGGGCACTTTCCGTTAGCGCCTTTTTTCATTCTGATGTGGATGACATTTCTGGTAGCCGTTATCGGAAAGGTGTTCAGGGGCCGAGCGTGGCTCACCGGAAAAGAACTTTTGGTGGCCTGGGTCCTGATGGTCCTGGTTTCTGGGATTGCCTACACAGGGCTGGTCCGAACCTTTTTCATTAATCTCTCGGTGCCGAATCACTTTGCTTCTGTCGAAAACCGCTGGGAAGAGGTCCTCAAACCACTCCTCCCTAAAGCCTTATATCCCCAGAGCCGGGAGGCCATAGAAGGCCTCTATAACGGTATCTCAGGGGGACGCCAGATGGGATGGTGGCAGGTCCTCCAGCAGATCCCGTGGGAGGCATGGCTTCCGCCGCTTCTTGTCTGGAGTAGTTTTGTCCTCCTCTGTTTTTTTGTCATGATCTGTCTGGTTAGTATCTTTAGCAAACAGTGGCTCGACAATGAAAGAATGAATTTACCTCTCTTGCAGGTTCCCCTGTTGATTCAAGAGTCCATGGAAAAAAATGAGCTTCGCCATTTTTTGACCAACCGCTTTCTCCTGGCAGGCCTATTGGTTCCTGTATTTCTGCACTTGATCAATGGGCTCCATTTCTATTATCCGGCGGTTCCCCAGATCCCAACCCTAATCCTTGCTGGACCCTATTTCCCAGAGTACGGTTTTTTTTCCGGATTTCACAAGCTCAAGATCTATTTCTATCCTGCCTTTATTGGTTTCGCCTTTCTCACCTCAAAACAAATTTCCTTTTCCTTTTGGTTCTTTTTCATCCTGGGGTGTCTGTTGATCGGTCTCTTGAGTGTTCTGGGGTATAACATACCCGCCGCCTCCCTGGGGATCACGTTCGGCCCAACCCTCTCCCGACCCGAGGAGACACAGATGATCGGAGCTTATGGAATTTTTTTCCTGTTCCTTGTCTGGCTGGCCCGATACCATCTTCTGGATGTGCTGCGCGAGGCCTTTGGGTTCGGTAAAGGAAATTCTTCAGAGACAGGGTGGCTTTCTACACGGCTGGCCTTCTGGGGGTTTGTCGTGGGGACCTTCGGGATTATGATTTGGGGCCATTATTTCGGCATACCCTTTTGGGTTTCTTTCTTAGTGGTGGGGGCCTTTTTCATGGTCATGCTTGTAGCCAGCCGGGTCATCTGTCAGGGTGGGATTGCCTACTTTACCTTGACCGTTGCCCCCCTCGATGGACTCATTGCCTTTCTTGGCCCCCGTTTTTTCACCAGCGTCGGGATCCTTATTGCCGCAGTAGCCCAGAAGGTCCTTTTCGTGGACCTGAGAGAGTCTCTGATGCCCTCGCTACTGCATGCTCGAAAGATTACTGATAAGATAGTTAACCGGCGTATGATCATTGGCGGCATATCCCTTACCCTGGTGGCCGGGGTGGTCGTTTCTTTTCTAGCCATGCTGGCCCTTTGCTACAAATTCGGTATCCGGGAGCTTCAACTGGATTGGGCCACTCGAACTACAGTGGCGGTCTATGAAAACATCCATTCTTTGGTCGAATCCCCTATAAGACCCGGGCACTGGGTGATGGTCTTCTCTGTGATTGGTGCACTCATCATGCTGATCCTGGTAGTTTGCTATCACCGCTTCTACTGGTGGCCTATTCATCCCATTGGATATTTGACTGCATACAGCTCGGCAATGTGGATTCTCTGGTTCAGCTTCTTTCTGGGATGGCTGTGCAACGCTCTTTGCATGCGGTACGGCGGGGTGGTTCTTTTCAAGAGGCTCCGGTACCTCTTTGTAGGGTTGATTATAGGCGATTTTCTTATGGGAGGGATTTGGGCCATTATTGGACTTTTTGGCGATGCGAGTTTCCAGGTTCTGCCCAGCTGAGTTCCGAGTTCTGGATTCCAAGATCGAAATGCGTTTTTTATTTCCATGCAAAATAATGGTTTCTAACTTTTTTTCTTCATGATAACTATTCAGCCACAAATAGACACAAATGAACCTGGCCGCCATCCCCGCCCACCATAAGTCTGGCGGGCCAGCCCGACATCAGCCAGGCGGGCGGCAGGCTGGAATAAGATTCTGTACAAAGACTTATCGTATAAAATAACGGTGTACTTTGAAAAAGAAGTAGTTGAAGACTTTTTGTGGTGACACGCCTCTTTCAATTATGTTGAATTTTTCTAAAGAAAAACGTGAACATAAAAAGATCGTTAAATAATTGTCCGTGATAATTAGTGATAATTAGTGGCTGAATAGTAACGCTTCATGTTTCTGCAAATTCATAATAAAGATACCAGAAAAAAATCATACCGAGTTAAGATTTGAGGATAAACCTTAAGGCTGCAAGAAATCGGAACCCGGAACTTTGATCTTGTGTCTCTTAACCCATAACGGTACGGTAACCGCGGCTGATAAAGAGTTTTCATGTACGAGGACAAGGAGCTACAGGAATATAGAGATCTCTTAACAACCCCGGACCATTTCGAAGAGGGCTTCAACTGGAAGACCATTCTGGGTGCAATCTTCATCGGCTTTCTCATGATGCCGGGGAGCATGTACCTCCAACTGGTTATAGGTACGGGGATCGGCCCCGCTGCACGGTGGGTCACAATCATTTTGTTTGCTGAGATCGCTAAGCGGTCCTACACAGAGCTTAAGCAGCAAGAAATTTTTCTTCTCTATTACATGGCAGGGGCAGCCCTGTCTTCCCCCTTTCAGGGTTTTTTGTGGAATCAGTACTTGGTCCAATCCGATGCGGCCAGGATGCTGGGGGTAGCCGAGTTTATTCCCACCTGGATAGCCCCTGCACAAGAGTCCGGATCCTTGATTGCGCGAACCTTCTTCCACCGCGATTGGCTTATTCCTATACTCTTTCTGGTAGGCTCTCAGATCATTCAGCGGGTAGACCAGTTTGGATTGGGGTATGCTCTGTACCGGATCACCTCTGACGTTGAGAAACTCCCCTTTCCCATGGCCCCGGTAGCAGCTCTCGGAACTATGGCCCTGGCCGAGTCCACGGAAGATAAGCAGAAAAGTTGGAAATGGCGTGTTTTTGCCATAGGCGGTATGATTGGACTCGCATTTGGTGCGATCTATGTTCTTCTGCCCACCGTATCAGGCCTTATCTTCACCCAGCCCATCCGGTTGATTCCGATCCCTTGGGTCGAACTGACGCGCCATACGGAGGGAGTTCTACCTGCGGTGGCCACCGGGATTCAACTGGATCTGGGACTCTTATTTGTTGGAATGGTTCTTCCTTTCTGGGCAGTTATCGGAGGGGCAGCGGGGCTCTTGATTACGGTAGTGGCAAACCCGATTCTCTACCACCAAGGCATCCTTAACCGCTGGCACCAGGGAATGGGGACCGTAGACACGGTCTTTGCCAATAATTTTGACTTTTATCTGAGCTTCGGTATCGGCCTGGGACTTGCCATTGCCTTTGTGGGGATCTGGCATGTGATGCGGTCCTTTGGAAATAGCAAGTCCGGTCAGCGGGGGAGCTTTAAGGATTTGTTTCGCCCACCGCCTGGCCGAGGTGATTTCAATTTTTGGATCTCCATAGGAATCTATGTCTTTTCAACGCTTGCCTATGTTGCCCTCTGTGTCTGGCTTGTCCCCAATTTTCCTTGGATCTTCTTTCTCGCATACGGTTTTATTTATACACCCGTCATATCTTATATAACTGCACGGATGGAAGGGATTGCCGGACAGTTTGTAAGTCTTCCCCTTGTGCGGGAAGCGAGCTTCATCGCAGGGGCAAAGTTTTTTGGCTATCAGGGCATCGAGATATGGTATGCCCCCATCCCAATCCACAATTATGGTGAAGCTACCGTTAATTTCCGTCAGATTGAGCTTACCGGCACCAGCATCCGTGGGATCATTAAGGCCGAAATCGTGGTCTTTCCGGTGGTAATGGTAGCCAGCCTCCTCTTCTCACAGTTCATCTGGCGACTGGCCCCCATTCCCTCCAGCAGTTATCCCTATGCCCAAGAGCTGTGGCATCTCCAGGCCTTAAACATGCTGTTGATGCAGACCTCCACTCTGGAGGGCAACTCCTTCTTCTTTCAAGCCCTTAACGGAAGTTATGTTTTGTCAGGTCTGGGTTTCGGCGTTGTCATCTATGCCCTGTTGACCTTGCTGGGCCTCCCTGTGCTTTTGATTTATGGTGTGGTTCGCGGGCTGGGGCAGACCACCCCCCACGGACTTATCCTTGAAGTGATAGGGGCTTTGCTGGGCCGCTTCTTTTTTTTGAAGCGGTACGGAACCATGTGGCGTCAGTACGCTCCCGTCTTGTTGGCCGGCTTTTCCTGCGGCATGGGCCTCACCGGGATGTTTGCCATGGGAGTCACCCTTATCCTGAAGTCGCTGGGCCGCCTGGCATATTGATAATGATAATTTCGAAACCCGAAACGTGAAGCACTAAACAACTTTCAATGGTTTAAGCACATATCTCATACAACAGAAACGTATGAAACCTATTGAATTTGTCAGGAAACTTCTTTATCGTTAATAGTGAAACCAATAACCAAACAACAGCAAACAAAATGAAGTCTTGGTGTCTTGCCCGCCTTGCGGCAGACTGAATTTGGTTTGGATATAGATATTCGAATTGAGGTTTTTAAAAAATACAGTGATCAAAAGCAGGGTAGTGCCCCTTATCTTCATTTCTGTCATTAATCGACTATATTCATCGCCTGTTACCTAGAAAGGAGCCATTGTGAAAAGGAACATACTCTTATGGATGATTGGAGCCTTGTTCTTTATGAGCGAAATATGCCTGGCCCAAGCCCCACACCAGGTGGGCGGATTCGTGCTAGGTAAAGACATCGCCGACTACAAGGAAATGGTAAGGATGGAGACCTCCCTGCCCATCCGTCACATGGAGTACCTTAAGGAGGTAGAGATCAAAGAAATGGAGGGGTTCAAAAGCGGTCTCATCAGTTATGGAACCTGCCAAGTGCCTGGTCGGATCGTGCGGATCAAGCTCAAGTATGCCGATTCAACAGAGAAATTTTACGAGGCGCTGCTTGAACGATTTAAGGAGCGGTTCGGCGAACCCACAGAGTGGCGGGGAGATTCTTTTAAGATAGTTCTTGCCTGGAAATGGTCTCTTACCGACAGTGAAAATAACAGAATCAGCATGACCCTGCAGCACAATACCAAGGATGTGGAAGAGAAAATAGGAAATTCCGTTAAACTCACCATATCAAACTTTATAGAAGAAGAACGCCTCTGTTTTGAAAAGAGGCATCTCGAAGCCCATGAAAGATCCGGAAAACAAGAGGAAAAGCCCAGGGTCAAGGTCGACTGGGATCGGTTCGTCCCTCGTTAGTCTTTCTGGCTAAAGGTTTAGTGGTGGATTACGGTCAGACCCCCTGGATGGAAATTGCCTGGAACGGAATCCGCTTCATGGCCCCTGCTGATTGGCAGGTGGGAACGATAGGTAAGCACTACCTGATGCTCGAAGAAGAGTCCCGTCCTGTCGTGGAGTTTAAGTGGGGTAAGGTCAAGGGGGCCTTTTCCCACCAGGCCCACCTGAGTCGTCTTGCCGACTTGCACAAGAAAAAGCTTGGAAAGGCTGTCAGTGAATGCCCCCTTTCGGCCGAATGGGAAGAGGCCCTTGGTAAATATAGAGCTACCGGCTTTTCTTGGCAAGGAAACACAATCTGCGGCAAGGGAGTGATCCTTTATTGCCCCGCATGCCAGAATGCCACACTGATCCAGTTCTATCAGAGGGACTCTTCCGAAACAGAGGAGGTTTCTCAGCGCCTTTTGAGCTCTTTCCAGGATCACCGTGAGGACAACCAGATCGTCTGGTCTGTCTTTGGCATCCGGGCAACAACTCCGCATACGCTCCACCTGGTGCGGCACCGATTTGAGGCTGGGAGATTTGAGATGGCATTTAAGTCCAAAGAACACAAAGTCACTCTGCACCGGTGGGGGCCGGCCTCGATTCTTCTTTCTAACCAGGACCTTAGCGAACTTGCTGGAACGATGCTCCAGCATCCCTGGGCAGAGCCCTATCCTGTGATCGCGGCCAGCAGCAAAGCCGTGGAATGGAGTCTTGCACCTCCCCCAACCATATGGGCTTACTGGTGGAATCGGATAAAGGCAAAGCCTTCTTTCCAGTGGTTCCGACTATGGCACTTAGAGGAAAGAAACTGCATATTCGGGGTCGAAATACAAGGGAGAATACCGCTCGATCCCCGTTTTCTTGACAGGATCTGCACCGGTTATGAGTGTGTCTAAAGGAAAGAACAGGACGGTACAGCTAACCCGTGCGGAGGCCCTTAAATGCACGCCCATAAAGAATACTGAAATCAAAGAGGAACGCCTTGAGACCGGTGAGGTGCTTTTAACCTATCCAATAAAGATTCGCCCCTGGGCGGCCGACCTGGCCCGACGCTTTGGGTGGGAGGGCAACAGGGTCCAGTCAAAAAAACTTCATCTCGATGAATTGGGGACTACGGTCTGGGATCTAATGGATGGGAGACGTTCGGCACAACAGATTATTAAGAGGTTTGCCGGAAAGTATCAGTTGCACACCAGGGAAGCCGAGGTAGGGGTAACTCGTTTTCTGCGCATACTGGGAAAACGTGGCCTCATAGGCCTCAAGTAAGAACCTGGTTTTTGCATCATTGCCAGGAATCTTATCGATGGCATTGAATGCTAAAATTTCATGAGAGCTTCATCACAAGTGGAGACTATGGGTAGAAAGGAATCAAATCCAGCTATTGTGAACACTTCTTTTATATAATCCTGCATGGAACAAAGTATGAGCATGCCTTCAATATGTTTGAGTTGCTTGGTTGTCTTGTTGATAACTCTCAGGCCTGCACTCGATACATAATCAAGAGCCTCAAAATCTATTATCATCTTGTTTGATCCATTTTTAATAGCCTCAAGAATCTTTTCCTCGAATCGTGGTGAAGTATTCGAATCAAGGCGACCATTGAGCTTGAAAATGGAAATATCATCTTGCCTTTTCTCAATAATCTCCATCTCCTCTCCCCCCAACACGTGCACATTTTTTTACACATAATTTAGATTTACTAAAAAAGCAATCAGAAACTTTTAGGAATAAGGATCTCATTTGAACCCTTTGCTAACGATGGCTAGGTGTCTTCTATGGTTTTCTTCATGGTTAAAACATTTTTGTTGCCGCGCCTTTTATAAACGATATCATCCATAAGACTTCTCATGATGTGGCAGCCGAGACCACCTATCTGGCGCTCCTCAAGAGAGCATTCAAGATCGGGCACTTTGGCCTCAACAGGATTAAAGGGAATCCCATCATCCTCGATGCGTATGTTTAACGTTCTATTTTGATCCCAAATGGTGATCTTGATCAAATGTTCGGCTTTATCAGTATAACCGTATAAAATAATGTTAGATAAAACTTCCTCGATGGCAAGGTTGATTTGAAAAATCGCCTTTTTCGACATTCCAAGTGACTTTCTTAACTCTTCCAGGTTCCGGTGCAGCTTATCCAATTCGGATAGGTTGCTCCTGAACTCAAATGAAATCTTGCCTTCATTCATACCTGCCAACCCTTCTCAAAGTCACTGATACCGATTAGCGGTTCGGCGCTCGAGCATTATTCGTATAAAGAGACGATTCGAAGCTTATCTCTGACTCGGAGCCCTTAATTCATATAAGACTAAAACCGACTTTCTGCACACAGACCTCACAACTTTTTTCACGAGAAAAAAGAAATCGCTCTTCCCAAGCGCTTATTCTCTCAACCACGGATTCGATAATCTTTGGCATGATGTCCGGAAATTGCTTAATGGTTGAGCTAAATTTCTCTCTGTTCAGAATAAGACAGGTTACCTCCGTTAAAGCCTTGAGTGAAAAAAGGCGATGCGTGCTTCCCAAAAGGGTCATCCCACCCAAAAACTCTCCTGTACCATAGTCTTGGATCATCTGCTCGCCGTCTTCATCCGCATGCACGAGCCTAACCTTTCCGGAAAGGATATAAAATGCCTGGCCGTCATCGTCACCCTGTCGAAACAGGTACTCTCCTTGCTTAAAGGTTTCTCTGGTGCACAGGAAGGCGAACACCTTGATGCTTTCGAGTGGAA
>Ga0180433_10004972_pt1 | contig 18357 bp, 15 predicted proteins | sample SS_ome_8_FD_132980 | JGI IMG/M metagenome (GOLD analysis project Ga0180433, IMG submission 132980) | Hypersaline lake sediment archaeal communities from the Salton Sea, California, USA - SS_1_D_1 metaG | ecosystem: Environmental > Aquatic > Non-marine Saline and Alkaline > Hypersaline >... | reverse complement strand
TTTGGGATTGGATAAATCAAATACAAGAAATACTACATCCAGATTGCTAAAGTATGCCGGATTCAAAGGATTAAAGCTCTTCTGCCCTCCTACATCCCAAATATTTATTCTTATCTGATACTTTTCTAATTGATATTCTTTTCGGACGATATTAGAACCTATCGTGGGGATATAAATATCGGGAAAATCATTATTGAGAAATAAGGAAACCATTGAAGTTTTACCCGAGGACCAAAGCCCTAGTACACCAAGTTTAATATTAATCTCTGAAATCATCATGAGAACTATCGATAATATCTCAGTAATTTAATAAATTAAAGAAAGAGATATATATAAATCTGAGTTCCTCTAGTCGAATTCTTGTTAAATATGATAGTTTTTAACTAGAAATAGCTATGTTATATCGTAGTCAAACTAAATTGAAAAATAATATAAGCCATGTTAATATGTATTACATGAACTATTAGCTTCAATTAAAAATACAATCTATAAAAATGGTAATCAATTCAACAAATATAGATAGTTTTATGGAAATTTATGATAAGTGCTTAGAGGAAAGCAACTTTGAGAACTTGAAATTTCAAAATATCAGTAAGAAATTTAAATCTGTAACTGCACTTAAAAACGTATCTTTCGAACTAAATAAAGGAGATATTTTAGGATATATAGGTCCGAATGGAGCTGGGAAGACAACTACAATTAAAATTATGGTAGGATTAATTAAAGACTTTATTGGAGATTATTATATCAATGATGTCTTATTTACCAAAAGTGTAAAAAGCTTTATTAATATCTTAGGATATCATCCACAAGATGCAGGGTTTCAGGCATGGAGAACCGTTAATCATACATTATACACATTTGGAAGGCTTTCAGGTATAGAAAAGGAGGTTTTAAGAGAAAGGATTCAGTCAATATTGAAATTTGTGGAACTTTTCGAGTTCAAAGACAAGAAGATAAAATATCTTTCAAGTGGAATGGTACAAAAGCTTCGTTTGGCGCAAGCCTTATTAAATCTACCTAAAATTCTCATCTTAGATGAACCGCTATCTGGTTTGGATCCTACCAGTAGATTCCAAATAAAATCCCTCATAAAATTCTTAGCTGAGAAAGAAATTACGATTTTATTTTCCTCACACATACTTAGTGATGTAGAAGATGTTGCAAATAAGATAGGAATACTTAATCGCGGTCAGATTCTGAAAATTGGTACTCCAAATCAATTACAAGAGCAATTTCAGGTAGGAAAAATTATTGAGATTATATATGCCAACCATTCAAGCTTATGTAAAGACGTGAAAAACATTGAAGAGATTGAGAAAGTAGAAATTAACAATAATGTAAAGCAATTTCTTTACTTACGTCATGATAGTGACATTGATGCAGTATCTCATGAAATTCTAGAGCGGATAATACAACAAAAATGCCATATTCGAAGCTTTAGGGTACTAAGACCGTCTCTTGAAAATATATATTTAAAATACATAAGCGGTGATAAAATCTGACTTTTTTTCTCTTATTTTATGATGAGTTGCGTGGGTTTTATAAATCTAAAGTAATGATTGTATTATGGGTTGGAATGCCTTTATTAAGCATTATAATGCACTTTTTCCAACCGGATATGGAAGATTTTCCATTTTCGATACTTGTGTCAATTGTATTATCCACGGTTGGAGGTACTCTTGCGTCTGCAATGCTAAGTACGTCACTTACAAGTGAAATTAATCAAAAAGTATATAATTTATTCTTAATTCGGCCCATAAAGCGTTATTCTATATTACTTTCTAAATTTGCAGCAGTATACATTTGTTTGGTTATAGCAATAATTATTTCTCTGAGTCTTGGACTCTTAATTGATTATTTTACCATTGGTGAACTCTCAGTTGCTTTTGTTTTAACGCTTTCTGAATCTTTAGCTATAAGTTTAGCATCAATTGCAATATCCTGTTCTATAGGTTTATTATTTGGTATCACAATATCTTCAGTTCCAGTTGCAGCTATTTTATCTGTATATATCGGTAATCAACTTTCTGCTCTCTCTATAATACCCACATTGTTCTTGGAACCATTAAATCCAATTATCTTCGCACTTATTATTGGTGTATCGATTCCTCCAATTCTAATAATGATTTCGACAATTTTATTTATAAGAAAAGAATTTTAACCCACATTTTCTTCATTTTTTCTCGTATTACTCAAATGAGAATATGCAAAATATACTCTTTGAATAATTGTAATAAATCCACCTAAAGCTAAAATACTTATTATCAACTTAAGTTATACAAAAAATTAAAAAAAAATTATTAAATGCGATATATCGGATAGAATTTATCCTCTATATAATTTAGAAAGTAATCAGGATTCAAATCTTCATTTGTTATTCTTTTGATTAAATCTCTTGGTTGATATATTCTTCCATGTTGATGGACATTTTCTCGAAGATAGGCTAAAATATTTCCATACTCTCCTTTTTTATAATCATCCGGCAGTGAAGGATTGTTTTTCAACGCATCATTATAAATTTGTGCTGCATATAGATTTCCTAAAGCGTAAGTAGGGAAATAACCGAATGCTCCTCCTGACCAATGGACATCCTGAAGCATACCATCCGAATCTTTCACTATTGGAATACCAAACATCTTCTCAAATTTCTCATTCCAAATTGAAGGAATCTCAGAAGTGTTAATCTTCCCTTCGATAATATCATGCTCCATTTCAAATCTCAAAATTATATGCAATGCATATGTGACCTCATCAGCATCTACTCGAATATATGAAGGTTGAACGGTATTAATCGCTCGATGAAATTCTTCTAATTCAACCTTTTTCAAGGTATCTTTAAAATAGTTATTTTTAAGAATAGGGTACCAATAAGTCCAAAACTCTTTGCTTCGTCCAATAATATTTTCATACATTCGAGATTGAGACTCATGGATTCCCATCGATGCGCCATCAGCTAAGATAGTATCGTGAATTTCTTTTTTGAATCCCATTTCGTAGAGAGCATGACCACATTCATGAACAGATCCGAAAATACAAGTTGAAAAGAAATCCTCTTTTATGCGTGTAGTTATTCGAGTATCTGTTGAAGACAAAGTTGTTGTAAAAGGGTGTACAGATTTATCTTGCCGTCCGAAGTTAGTATCAAATTGAAGTTTCTTTACAACTTCGACACTAAAATCCCATTGTTTTTTGGGGTCATATTTTCGGGTAAGAATTGAAAAATCAGGTTTATTATCAGATGAGTTTAATTTATCTATTATCTTTACAAGTTTAGGTTTTAAATTATCAAACACTGATTTAATCCAACTATAGGTGGCTCCTGGCTCGTATAAATCGATTAACGTTGAATAAAGAGTGGGACCGGTATCTAACCTTTTCGCGACTTCAATTTCGAGTTCAATCATTTTTCCGAGTAGTGGTTCAAATAGGGAAAAATCACTTTTTTCTTTTGCTTTTTCCCATGCTTTATGACTTAATACACTAGTTTTAGCAATTTCCGTTACTAGCTTTGTAGGAATTTTTACTTCATGATCGTATAATCTTCTTGCTTCTCGTACCATAGCAGAATCTGTTATATCTAAATCATTCATTTTCTCGCATTCTGTAATAATTTTACCAATTTTCTCAGAAATTAGTTTTTCATGATACAATTTTCGCATTAAAGAAACTTGCTCCGATCGTCCTTCATATGAACCAATGGGTAGATTTACTTGTGTATCCCAACCTAAAAGAGCGGAAATATATTCCAACCGTCGTAATTCGGTAAATTCTTCTCTTAATTGCGTTATTGCACTCATAATGCATCGTATTATATTTTTTTATTACAAAATCTAACATTTAATAATTGATACTGTTATTATTAAATTTTTTAAATTTCAAAAATTAATTAATATTAAATCACTTAAGTTATTATTTCAACTTTCATCCAAAATGATTCTAATTTCTGAAGTTTTTACGTTAATATGGCTATTTTTATTGTTTGGCTTCATAATTGTGATAGTGTTAGTCATTCTTTTTATTAAAAATGATAACTATAAAATACGTATTTTAATTGGGATGAATCTAATTTTAATTTTAATTAATAGCATTGTTCAGAACCCTCTTTTTAATCTAATATTCTTCTTAATATTAATAGGTAATCTATTTTATTTTCTCTTATTTGTTTTAAAACCTAAAATAATCGAGAGAAAAGAGAGCGCTCTTTTTATTGAAGAGTTTGATAACACTATGAAAAGAAATAAGAATGAGCATTCTAAGGCTTTCACTAACCATAATGAAGGTGTTTCCTCTTGAGTATTACTCCTATATTTTTTATAGCAATTTTTCCCTCTTTTTTACTAATTGCAGGGGCTCTTATCATGATAATGCTAAAAAATAGTAAAGAACGGGAGAATCTTCATATCTTTCTTTCTTTTGGAAATCTAATTATAAGTACGGCTGTAATTATAATAAGCACATTTTTTCCTTCTCAGGAGATTTTTTTTAATATCTTCTTTTCGCCTAGTCAATATTTCTTAATGGGTATTATTTTTCTGTTTCAAGTTATTTTTTCAGTATTTATCAAGTATACTTCAAAAAACTATCCAAATGCTTACCTCTTTGATATATTTTCATTGCTTATTTTTTTATCATTGGTAGGAATGATTAGTAGTATAAATTTCCTTACGTTAGCATCATTTTTCATATTGATTATCATACTAACAGGGATGATCTTTTATTTTGGAGAATTTAAAAAAGAATTTAGACTCCTCAAGACCTATTTTACTGCCTGTATTATAAGTATTATATCACTTATTTCAGCAATTTTAATATTTTATTTCAACACTGGAACAATACTAATTTATAATATGGACGCATTCCAATTATCTGAGATTCCATGTATTATACTATCGATTTTGTTAATTTTAGGATTAGGCATTCCTTGCGGTTTATTCCCATTTTATGTGTTTCATCTGAAAAAATATTTTCAAGAAGCTGATTATGTTCATGTGATACTGTTAATGGCTTTTAATTTAATCTCAACATTAACCATTATGCAACTTCTCGGATCCTTCATAAGTCTTACATCTGTTAATATCTTTATAATTTTGATTATTTCGGGTTTAGGTGTAGTTATAGCGATTTATTATATTATTTTAGAGATATTCACTTCTCATGATGGTTTTACCTATTCTATAAAAAAAATAATAGGCTATAGTATAATATGTGATTCAAATCTTATTTTACTATTATTTGCAAATTTTTATCTTTTTCCAGAACCTTTTCGCAGGAATCTCCTAAATCTATTAATCTTTCTCTTTATCAGCCTTACCCTTATGAAATTAATCCTTTCATATTCATTTTTAATAACAGCAAATAAGTCTAATGAAGACAATTTTAGGTTATTAGGAAATTTTTGGAAGAATAACAAGATGTTTGGCTTACTTTTATTCCTTTCTGGCTTGATTTTAATTTTTCCTGTAATTTTTATATTTATTTATTCATTTTTGGCTAACCTTGAATTCATGTTTCCCATGCTTAATTCCCTGGTAAGTTTGATCTCAATTATCGCATTAAGTTTATTAATAATATCAATTCTTATTATACTTCTCTTTACTTCACATTTTTTTGTTCAAGTTTATATAAGTAAAAATACATCATATTTAGAGAGAGTTTCAACTTATAAAATAAATAAAAAGATGAGTTATTTAATTGGTATCTTATTAATTACCTTATTAATAGGACAAGCAATTATATATATCTATTCATCCAGCTGGTATTTTGAATTAATTTCTGGCTTTTAAGTATATATATACGGTTTCACATATTTTCCTGATTAATAAAAATTCTCGCTGCCGTTTCTATGTCTTCATATGTTAAAGGTCGGGCGAGAGTCTTTTTTAATTCATTTAAAAGATGTTCACATAATTTTAAACTAAGAGTGCTCCCATATTTTTCGATAAGAGATTGTAATCTTTTAGGATAATCTGGAGAAATGATCTCTTTTTCAATATGGAGTTCCTTATCTTCTTTAGGTACAAATTTCCTCTCTATACTTAGATCCCCAGGCTCCGAGAATTCCTTCCTTTCTGCTGCTTGTTTATCTTCGGGCGTAAATAAAGTAAGGCTTTCCACTTTCTTCTTTTTGTAAGTGCCTTCAAGTGGCATTTCAATAAAGCCCCTTTTTGGCAGTACTGGTTTTACTAATTCTTGTGGACCCTCTGAGGGCAATGGCTTTACACTGACTTTCTGTTGAAATTTAATTTGGTCTGGAATCTCGAATTTAAGTTTACTCCCTTGTTTTTTTCGTAATTCTTTCTCTTTTTCAAGTTTATCGATAAGACGATCTTTACTATCCTTGAATTTAGAGATATAGTAGAAGTCTTGATATTCATTGCTGATCTTGATTAATTCCTTATATTTTGCGATTGCCATTACATCATTTCGATCCTCTTCAAATCGTTCTGCTTCTTTAATTAATTCATCAAAATTCTCGGGCAGTTCTTTTTTCAGTCCTAAAGAGCGAGAAATGAGATCAACAATTTTTTGCTTGGAATTAGCTTGAGTCAACGAAAGAGTTTGGTACTCTCCTATTTTTAATAGATTTGAACTTAACTTTATTTCATCTTTATTAACCAGATCACTTTTATTACCGATTATTAATAATTTAGAAAGGTTACTTTCTTGATTATATAACTGCAAAAAATGTTCAATTATCTTCAAATTAAAGTTTGAAAGATCAAACAAAAGTAAAATCAAGTCTGCTCCTTTTATAAATTTGTTCCATAACCCATGATAATTTTCTGGTAATTGAAAATCCCACAAATCAAATTGTAATTGATTAATTTTGAAAGATGAAGCTTTTGCAAAATCTGCAATTTCACGTTCTTCATCATCTTTAAGAATATTATAAAGATGGGTCTTTCCAGAATTATAAGGGCCCATAATTGCAATTTTTGAATGCATTTTATGTTGGATTTTATTGAGAAAATTAAGAAATTCATCTGAATATAAATCGGAGCGATCAATAGAATCAATCTTTGGAAAAAGGTTTTGAAACTTGTCAATTGTTTGAATAAGTAAATTTTCAATATAATCTTTATTGTCTATTAAATCGGTTATAAATATAAATATTAAATTATCTTTAGCTCGATGAAATATTTGATAATTAGACCCCGGAAGCCGAAAAGTTTTACCTGGCATTGGAATCTCTAGAAAAGACTTAAGAATCTTTTTAATATTACCTACTTCTTCATCTCCAACAGCCTTTGCATACGTATGGGTAAAAATTAAATCACTTTTGAGAAAAACGTGAAGTTGTCTTAACATTTTTATCTTTCTGTTTTCTTATAAAGAACTCTATAAATATTCTTAATAAAAATATAAAAAACACTGATTAATATATTTTTTTTACAAATCAAAATTATAAACGATAATAAAATAATTTATCAAATGGAAAATTAGTAATAAAAATTAGATGGGAATAATTCTAATTCATATAGCTTATTAAAAAAAAGTAAAAACGACACATTAAAAAATGCCTTTAACCCCAGAACACATTGATAAGTTTATTACTGTGGAGTCTGACTCCAAAACCAAAGCAGAGTTATTAGAATTATTAAATGAACGAATAAAAAAGCTTTGTTTTGAAGAGTGCGAGCGCGATAGAATATTATGTACGCTCTCACCATTGTGTTCTAAAAGGTTCTTACTTAAACTTCGAATGTTAAATGGTTTATCTGTTGAAGACCAACCAAAATTTTGCTATAGTGTTCATAAAAATATCATACAGCGAGATTTTAGGAATAAAACTGTAATCTATAAACCATTTGATACCTATCTTTATTTAATAGACTTTTTAGACGTCTTTTTTCATGGTGATTACAGAAAGTTAAATAAATTCTTATCGAAAGGGGATATTAAAGCAGCAATTGAGATTTTTGAAGATAGAATTAAGAATCGCAACGAAGAATTTCAATATTTCTTAACTGCTGATAAAAATTATATAATCTTTAAATTTGATGAAAAAATACACATTATCTTTCTAAATGAAAAATACGCACTCTGTAATGCAAATAGGGAGAATATCCCAAATTTGGAAATATTAAAAGCTCTAATTGACTTATTTTCCAACCTCTATTTTCCGGAAATTGAGCGTCGCCTCATTCCAAATGATTGCGTAGAAATCAAAACTTACATTCCGCGAGATGTTTTAAATAAAACAAGTCAAGAACCGCCTGAAAATGATAAGAATAAGAAGGATCAATACTTATGGAATACTTTTGCAAATGAGTTAGATGCATTAAGCCAATTTTGTAAAGAAATTAATCTTTATACAGATAAAAAAGGAAATTTAAAAATTAAATTACATCTCGATGTAAATAATGGTATTAGATATCGAGATTTAAGATTGGTCTTTAATATTGTGTTTCGTTTATATAACGATTTTTATATTATATGGATTTGAAAAAAAAGGAGAGAAAAAATTGAGTGAAAAACAACAAGATAATCCTGAAATAAGTAAAATAAAAGATTTCATGAAAGATGAGAGATTTGATGATGTAGTTAACATCATTGCTCTTTATCTTGGTGATTCGACGGATGAAAATTATTTGGATCGCCTAGAAGATGTTATTGAAACTCTTATGCTTCTTCACGGAGGTAGAACAGTCCTCCGTTTTCTAATTGAACGATTGGTTATTGATATTCCCTCATTACTAGAAAATCTCTCTAAAAGAGATTCTGTGCTTCGTTATTCATTTTTGTTATTACTTAAATCGATGTGTGAAGATGAATGCGAGTTATTTTTACCTTATAGCGAGGATTTATTAAATTCTGAAGATCCAAATGTAAGAGAGGCAGTGCTCCAGCTATTAGTATTTATAGCAGGGGGAGAAAAAAGCATCGAAGATGAGTCGCTGATCAAAGCAATCACAGATAGTATGAGTGATGAGAAGGATTTTGTAGTTAAAAAAGCCATTCAGGCTTTAATTGCAATAGGAAGAGATAAGCCTTCTCTTGTAACTAAAATAATAACCAATAATGTTAAAGAATTTCCTGAAAACAAGGAACTTAAGGAATCCACTGATAAAATCATAAGATCCATTGTTTCTGTTGAGGGAATTGAGGAAATAGTTGAGGAGGAAGAAGCCATAGAAGACGAGGAAGTAGAAATATCAGAGAAAGAGTTAGAGTTAAAGAAAAAGAAAATCGAGATTCAGAAAAAGAAATTAGAGCTCCAAGAAAAAGAAAAACAACTTGAAGAACAATTTATCCAAGAAAAAGAGAAAGCCTTGAAACTAAAAGAAGACATAATTGACCAAGAAACAGAAAAGCCACTAAAAAAAGAAGATGTGGAATTCCCAAAAAAGATTAAAAAAATTATGAAAAAAGAAGAATCGGATATTTTAGATAAAGAGTTAGAATTGAAAAAGAAAGATCTTGAGATAAAAAAGAAGAAACTTGAACTTGAACTACGAGAAAAAGAAATTGAACAAAAAGCTATTGAGAGAAAGGAAGAGGCGTTACGAATAAAAGAAGAATTAATAGAAAAAGAAAATGAATTGTCCCGCGTTGAACTTGAATTAAAAGAAAGGAAAATTAAGCAAAAAGAGCAAAAATTATTGGAAGGCGAATTAGAGCGCGCAGAAGAGTTTTTTGAAGAGGGAGATAGGGAAAATAAAGAAAATGGTAAATAATTTCAAAAATTTCGTTTAATTTTCCAATATACTTGCAATAATTAATATCCAATAGTTCATCTTTTCTTTTTTCCTAAATCTGATGATTAAAAATTCACCTTTCCCAAAAAAGTCCTCCAAATATTTGGGTTATGCTTTACGAATTTTTATCCATTTGATCATTTTCCAATAATAATCCTGTCTCTGTCATGCTTGAAGTTTTATTAGAAGCAAACTCTTTAAAACAATATGGATTATTAAATTCAAGAAATTAATTTATTATTTCAAATGAAAATGTGAAAATTATGGTAATAAAATATCCTGTTGACGAATCTCGCCCATTTTACGGTAAATTTTGGCCTGAAGGAGTGCCTCATCAGTTAGATATGGACTTTTCAATGACTATGGGAGATCTTTTAGATCGAGCTGTAAAGAATTGGGGTAATGATCCTGCAATATGGTTCCTTGACACCTTTATTACATACAAGGAATTAGAAGATAAAGCAAGTCGCTTTGCAACATATTTGGATTCCATTGGTGTTAAAAAAGGAGATGTTGTTGCTTTACATTTACCTAATTGCATCCAATATGTTGTTGCATATTATGGATGTGCAAAAATAGGTGCAATTGTGACTGGGATTAATCCAACGTATAAACCTTTGGAAATTCTTCACCAATTAAAACTAACTGGAGCAAAATATATCTTAGCATTGGATGCGCTTTATGTCCATTTTGTAAAACCAATAGAGCAAAAATGGGAATTCAAGAAGGTAATTTGGACTAATTTGGTTGATGAAGCTTCCGGATTCAGCCCTATTTTAAAATTCCTCGGAAAACTATTGAAGAAAATACCAAAAGCGAAAATTAAGCAAGCTAATGCTATTTCATGGAAAGAAGTTATGAAAACGGAACCAAGTGTTCCAAAAGTAGAATTTAATGTTGAAAATGATGCAGTTACTCTAATTATGACTGGTGGAACAACTGGAATACCTAAAGCTGCAGAATTAACTCATTTAAATTTAGTATCTAATGCCAGGCAAGCGGAATTATTAATGACACGTCAATTTGAATCAGGAAAGGAAAATGAGAAAAGAATGGGTCATCAAACATGTGCTGTTGGAGTGCTCCCATTATATCACAGTTTTGCAATGACAGGAGTGATGAACACATCAGTAGCTTGTGGAGGATATATGATGTTATTTCCAACTCCTCCAGAAACCGAAGAATTGATCGAAAAAATATGTTCAATGCCAAATTATAATGGTTTTTATTATCCTGGTGCAGAGATTTTATTCCAGAGAATCGCTCAACTTCCACAAGAAATAATTGATAAATATCCTGATCTTAAAAATCGTCTGAAAATATGTCTTTCCGCAGCGGGTCCATTACATGATTACGTTCGTGAACCATTTGAGAAAAAAACTGGAGCAGCTATCACTGAGGCTTATGGTCTGACAGAATCAAGTCCTCTTGTAAGCGGGAACAATCTTTTTGGCTATCGCGAAAGTGGATTCATAGGCGTTCCTGCACCAGGAACAGATTGGGATATATTTGATATTGAAGACTTCTCTAAAGGTCCAATAAATAAATTGGGAGAGGAAGGTACTGGTGAGATATGCGTATGTGGACCACAGGTTATGAAAGGATACTGGCAAAATCCTGAAAGAACTGCAGCTACAATAATGGAATATAATGGAAAAAAATGGTTATTAACTGGTGATATTGGTTTCATGGACGAGCATGGAAGAATAGCAATTAGAGATCGGAAGAAAATGCTCATCAAAATGGCGGGCCATAGCGTTTTTCCCGCTGAAGTCGAGTCCTTTTTAGGATCTCATGAGCAAGTAGAGGAAGTAGCTGTCGCAGGTCTCCCTGACCCAAAGACTGGTGAATGTGTTAAAGCATGGGTGGTATTAAAGCCCGGTGCAACCATAACCTCCGACGAACTTTTAGTTTGGGCCCAAGAAAATTTTACGAAGTGGAAATGTCCAAAATATATTGATATTATCGATGAAGTTCCAAAAAACTTGATAGGAAAGGTTCAAAGAAGGTCATTACAGGAAGCAGATCCTCTTTTTAAAAAGAAATAAATAAGCGTATATACGCTTAAATCTTTTACTCTTTTTTTTTTATAAACATTTGATATTGAAATAATACGTACAAGACTTCCTATTCCCTTTTATTTTCTGTAATAGGAGTAGTATATAATCGTTTTATGATTTTTCTTATTTCTTGGACCTTAATACTATCTGCAGGCAGCCCTTTTTGAATATCTTTAGCTAATTTGTAAGCAAATTCGATATAATTTAGATCTTCTAAAAATTCTACAATTTGAATTTTATAGTCAGTATCTGTTACTCCCGCACCATATTCCAGGAGTTTTTCTTTGAGTAATGTATCGATTTTTTCCGTTCGTTCAATATATTTTACCCTTTTTACTAACTCTTTGAATGAATTAAAGATATTATAGAGCTCGGATTTAGGATAGTCATCAACATTTTTCAAAATATAGAAGATAAATATTTCTGCTTTCTCATAACGTTTGGTTTTAAGACTAATCTCGATTAACTCCAATAAAGCTTGCTCATAAAGAAATTTACTGTCGATATTTGGAACTATCTTTTCAAAAATCCATTCTATTAAGTTGGTCAAATCGAATTTTTCAATCACATCTATTAAAAACTTAATAACCGAAAAATAGAGTTTAGCATTTTCAGTCTTAGTCGAACTTAGAAATGATACTAATGCATATTTAACTCTTCCCATAGCATCCTCCAAATTAATTGGAGTTTCTGCAAACTTATAAAATGCCGATTCCAAGATTGGTTTGACTTTTTCTTGGCTTTTAAAGTCATATACAAAATATTCTGCCCAATTAGGTGCTAATTCTGCTCCACTTCTTTTTTCATCTTCCTTCGATTTTATCTCTGATTTTGTTGCTTTTTCTGATTTAGGTGAGCTTATTTTGACATGATTTTTTGCGTCTGCTTCAGAGATGGGTTCTAAAATGATCTTAGTTTTATCCTTTGGAACCAATAATTTGAAATAAACCTCTTTTTCTTCATTAAACATAGCATCTCTTAGTTCTTTGGGAAAAGTGATACCAGTTTTAGTCTTTTTCACGATATCTTCAAAGAAGATATCCTCTTCTGAGTGTTCGTTATTAGCCATATAATTTATTAATAATAATGATATTATAATAATTTGCTTATTATAATGGGATTTAGGTTAAATCATCCCATATCAAAATTATATTGATTATCCAGTTTTATTTACAAGTTCTATGCCTCGAACATGAAAATTTTTATCAATATAACAGAGAATTGAGTGCCCTAAATGATCAAAAACAATAGGTACAGGATAAGATTCTGCATTTTTAATTAAACTCACTTTTACGATTAGAGGAAGTAATTTGTCGCAGACCATACACTCGACGTTAATGACTTTAATTAAATCTAGGGTGTGAAAATTCTCAATAATTTTTTGAACGTCTTTTTTAAAGGGATTAAACACTGTAGGTGTAAAATTCTCATAACTTAACACATAATCCACATCCCATATTTCATAAAACTTTTTTGAAATATATTCGATTAATGCCTCTAAAAGCTGAAATTGTATCTCATTGGTTGCCCCAGCTGAATAAATTAATTTCTCTTTTCGAATATGGACAATTTTTAAATTACCTTTATTAAGATGGAAAAAGATATTGCTCATTCTGTTTTGTTTAACTATATTTAAATCGAGCATATAACTTTTATAAGAATTTGGCGGTTTCCATTCAAAAATAGATTGGTCATCGGTACTGATATTAATAAATTCAAGATAATTCACTACATTTTTAAAATCTAACATAATAAACCAGTTAATTCATTTATTGGCTTAAGTACTAATGTAATAAAATCAAATATTTATTTAGTTTTATACTAATTAAAAATATAAAAGATATTTATATATTACAGATCTGTATATTCAAGGAAAATTTTAGGTATTTAGGGTTCTATTGGGTACTTCCCTACTGTTTTTACAGCTTTCATTATTGTTCTCATATTCTCTATAGGTAATTCGCGAGGGATTTCGCATCCAAATGCTAACCAAAACCCTCCTCCTTTTGCGGCTATTTTAATATGTTCTTCACAATCTTCGTATACTCCTTGGGTACCTATATTCGTCAATTTATTGTAATTAAGGTTTCCCATGATTGTTACTTTATTTGCGAGTAGATCTTTAGCCCAAGCTAAATCGACTTGATAATCAAATTGAATAGCTCCTCCAGGATTTGTCTCCACAGCAAAGTGAATACATTGTGGAACATATCCACAGCAATGAATTAATGGGATCATCCCTATTTTTTTTATAGCATGGCATACCTTCTTCTCTGGCTTTAGACAAAACTCTTCAAAAAATTTCGGTGACATGAAATAAGCTGCGGTTTCACCCACTCCAATGATATCAGCTCCAGCCTCATACATTGCGCGGGCTACTTCAATTTCAAAATCTGCATACCAGTCTAACATTTCTTTAAATTCATCAGGATGGTCTAAAACATAGAATATTTGCATAGGATCGGCTCCTGAGAGTAAGGTCACTCCCTGAAAGGGTCCCTCAGTCCATCCGATTAAGGGGATAGAATCTCCCATCTCCTTTTTTGCTATTTCAATAGCATGAATTGATTCTGTGAGTCGTCCAGATTTCATCGGATCTGGAAGATTTAGCTTTTTAAAGTCGTCATAGAGAGACGCATGACTTAAAACCGGTTTCGAAATACGTGGTACATCATCATGTGGAAATTCGATTTTTGCTCCACACGCTTCCGCATACATTCCAACATCTGATGAGAAGCAAAGAGCATCCCAGCCAAACATGCTATAGGCTTTAATTTGTCCTTCTACAAATTTTTCCGCTTTACTTACATATTGTGAAAAAGGAATTCCAGCTACTTTAGCTGAAAAGGTTTGGGCAAAAGGCATGAATGGCACACGATCTGGCTCCTTATGGGTTACTGAGGTCATAACTCTATCATAAGACGTCATCTCTGATTTAAGATCTTTAGAAAATTCTTTTACCTTAAGAATTAATTCGTTTACATCTCTTACATAAGCATCGATATTTGAATTTCGAGCCATAATTGGAGATGCCGCTGGACCGCTTAAAATCGTTCTTACTTTATGACGAATTCCTAACTTCCATAGTTCATCTTCTAATTTTATTACCTCATCTTTAGTTTGCGTTAAATAGATCGCAAAAGCTACAATTCGGGCTTGCTTTTCCTGAACTCTTTTGGCGATATCTTCAGGAGTAATATCAGAACCCGCATTAATTACCTCAAATCCTTGAGCTTTTAAGTTAGCTGAGACTATATTCGTTCCAATTGTCCATGGTCCCCCCATTACTCCAAGCACTACTCTTTCTTCTGGCTCTTTAGTCGGATCTGGGATGCCTAATGCTTGAAATCCTGCTTCAAAAGCTCCCGCAGATTTAATAATATCATCGAGATACATACCCTTGGATTTATATTTTTTACTTGTATCCGTTAATCCACTGGAGAGTGCTTCAATTATATTATCGTCCTTGAAATCCTTTCTTCTAGCTTTTCTTACTAAACGTCCAATAACCTTGTAATTGCCTTCAGCAACAGCTTCAGTTAATTCTTCAAGTATTTCATCTGACATAAACTCATCTCATTTTAACAGTTTTGTGTATAAATCAATTAAATAGATTTAATTTGCATATATATTTGCTAAAGCTATAAATAAACCTTTATTCAACTTAATATTAAATTTATAATTTAGGTAAACTTAATGAAAATGATTGATAGGAAAAATGAATCATATTCGACAAAGAAAGCAATAGGATATGGTATCGGACAATTTTCAGATACCATTGTTATCCAGATGTTTAATATGTATGTGTTTACTTTTTATTTCACCCTCGTTATTAAAGACGTGGATTTGATTACTATTGCATTTATAATATGGGCTCTATGGAATTCTATTAATGATCCAATGATGGGAGCACTGTCTGATCGGACAAAGAGTAGATTTGGGAGAAGAAAACCATACATAATTATATCTATTGTTCCATTATGCTTAATCATACTATTCCTTTTTACACCTCCTCTAGGCTCTATAAATCTTTCCTTTATTTATCTTATTATAATGATCATATTGTTTGATATTTCCTACACCACCTACGATTTAAATTATGCATCCCTATTTCCGGAGATGTTTAAAGATTTAACTGAGCGTTCTAAAGCAAATGCGATAAAACAAATATTTACCGTCCTTGGATTGATTATTGCATCCGTCATTCCACCATTTCTTATAGGAAAACTTGATGAACCAGCAAATTTTTCTAATTATAGTTTTGCTGCTATCATTATGATGATTGTCACTTTTGGAGGGATAATCTTTTTAGTTTTATTTGGGATTAAAGAAAAAAAGGAATTTTCCAAAGACTATGAAACCGCACCATCTTTCCTTAATTCTCTTAAAATGTCAATTAAAAACCGATCATTCCGTTATTTTATTGTGGCTAATTTAGCGTATTGGTATGTAATTGGTATGCTTCCAATGATTGTCCCCTTATATGGAAGTTACGTTTTACACATACCTGAAGAAGAATCAATGCTATTGGGGCTTTTATTAGGATCCACATTCATTTCTGCCGCCATATTTATGATCCTCTGGCGTTTTATTGCTTTAAAAATAGGCATGAAAAAAGGATATATGTTATCTTTTGCAGTTTTCATCGTTACACTTTTTCCTTTAATATTGATAAATAGTATGGAAATAGCTTTTATAATTTTTTTCTTAGTAGGCATCGGTCTTTCAGGAGCGTTATTATTTGGAGATATCGTATTAGGAGCTATCATTGATCAAGACGAGCTGTTAACTAAAACCAGACGTGAAGGGGGATATTATGGTATCAATGCATTAATCACTAAGTTATCGACCATTTTAGTAATACTTACAATTAATTTGGTTTTTAGAACCACCGGTTGGAAAGTATTCTCGGTTGATCCTACGGGCATAATTGGAGTTGAAGTGGGTCTAAAAATACTGGTATTCTTATTTCCCGCAATCGCACTTGGTATAGGAATTTTAGCTATATTCAAATTTCCAATTAACCAAGAAAAATATGAACAAATCAAAGTAGATATCGAAGCATTGCATAATGAAAAAAGAAACAGTATAAATTCTAAATAAATAAAATTTTTTTTTCTTTCTTTTTAAAAACATTTTTATCATCCATTAAATTTGGTATTAATAATATTAATTCTTGAGGAATGTGCTTTACCAGATAAGAATATGAAAAAGCCAGATTTAATATCTTTTGAGGAGACAAGTTTATCAAAAGAATACAAAAATCTCCAATTTACTGTAATTTTGGTTCAACCAGAACACTCCGGAAATATCGGTTCTATTGCTCGAGCAATGGCAAACTTTAATTTCCCAAATTTAATACTCTTTAATCCAATTGAAAAATTGGAAAGGATCTTCAGTTATGAAACCCAAGGCTTTGCGATGCACGGAAAAAAGATACTCATGAATGCACAAGTTATCCAACCCGAAAAGAATTCATTACATCTTTCTGAATTTGAAAAATTACTCGATCAATTTGATTTAGTCATCGCAACTACGGCCAAAGGAAAAAGATATACTAATATTAAGCGAAATGCGATTTTTCCAGAACACTTAGATTTACCTACTTCAAAAGAAAAAGTTAGAATTGCTCTACTATTTGGGAAAGAATCTCGAGGACTGACAAATGAGGAAATAGAACTCGCAGATATCATATTAAGAATTCCTACTCATAATTTTTATCCCACTCTTAACATTTCCCACGCATGTGCCATAATATTGTATGAAATGTTTAAAAAGATTCACGAGTTAAGCATTGGACGAGGCAAACATCCTATATTATTAGCAGAGAAAGAGGATAGAAAATTATTGCTCAGAACTATTGAAGATGTCATCCAAATCCTTAAAGTGCGAAATTATAAACAAAAAAGGGTATATTGTGCATTTAGAAATGTATTAGAGCGATCCCTAATGACAAAAAAAGAGATGAGTTTAATCTTAGGGGTATTTTCAAAGATTAACTCCTTTTTTACTAAACGCGATTTATTCAATGATAATTTAAGCTAATTAGATCATAAAGATATGCGATTATAACGCTTCATAGCGTCTAGGTTTTTTGTTATTGTAAATTTTAAGTTTTTCAGGAGAGGTTTTCTTGATTCGTTTAATTACTTTACTCAAACTACCTCGATGTATGTACCCCATGGCCGAACACCACTCTGAAGCGGTGGCTATACCTATTTCTTTTAGTTTATCTAAACACATTTGTTCATAGGTCTTAAATGCTAATTTTTGCATGATATCTAATAGCACCTTTTCTAGTTTTTAGATTGGCAACTAAAATTTCTACAATTCTGTTTAATAATTAGGTAGAACCGTATTTAAGTGATAATGAAAATGAATCGTATTGAATCAATAACAAACCGTATTCTTATACGGATTCTCCGTATACGATTACATATAAACTGAGAAGTTTAACACATAATTAGACTGATTACTATTAATATAAGAATAAAATATATCAAATAGTAGTATTTTTTTTATAAAAGCTTATCTATTAGTTAATCATAATGATTAATTTATTTCAAGATTTTGTAAAAAAATATGAATTAGATGAT
>Ga0180433_10004971_pt1 | contig 18357 bp, 14 predicted proteins | sample SS_ome_8_FD_132980 | JGI IMG/M metagenome (GOLD analysis project Ga0180433, IMG submission 132980) | Hypersaline lake sediment archaeal communities from the Salton Sea, California, USA - SS_1_D_1 metaG | ecosystem: Environmental > Aquatic > Non-marine Saline and Alkaline > Hypersaline >... | reverse complement strand
GTTTCTGTTTATCATGTTATGTATGAAAAAAAGTGTTATCCAGAAGGGTGCATTAATACTATATGGCATTGTACTCTCAAAGAAAGAGGAAAAGATTGTGTTAAAGGATTTAATTATGTGGGAAGAGAATGTAAGGGGTGCACTTATTATCAGGATGAAAAAATTCATTTACAGCCAGAACTTCTTTTAAATCAGAATGAATACAGTAAATTTTTAAATGATCTGGAAGAATTTGAGGATTGGCTGTTTTCTCTTAAGAATAAAAAGTTTGATCTACGGGGAGAAATAGTCTCAGTAAAACCCTGGTTTCAGGAAGACATCTTACCGGATCGAAAACAGAGAAAACTGCGGGGATATCTTCTGGTGTTACAAAACAATTTTATTGGCATTACTGCTTATGATGATACCCTGTATATACGTATTTCCGAAAAATTGATGAGAAGGTATGATTTTGCTCCTCAAATGATTATAGAATACGTAGGAGAGATTAAAGTTGACCACGGAAGACTTATCATTTATAATCCTTATAAAATTGAAGTAATACAGGAAACGACTGAAGAAGCCTGGACCAGGAATAAAGCTTTAGTGGCAGTGAGAACTGCTACAAAATTCAGACAGCAGGTTGATAAATGTCTGGAATGTCCATGGGGATGTCTGGCAGATGTAAAGGATAAAAGAACAAATAAAAAAAATTTTTACAGAAATATGTTTTGTTTAAAGGCAGTTGCTGACTGGCTGGATTGCTGTATTAGATCTTTAGAAATATTAAAGTAAGATATATGTTTAGCTAGGTTAGCTTACAGTATCATATAAAAATTAAATCAGTCATATATATCTGATATTTGTTTTTACCTGTAATTTTTCTTAAATTCAAAAATGATTTTTTACATGTTGAAAGATATGGTGAAATGAAAATCTGGAGGAGATTATGATTATTAATACTCATTATTTTGATACTGCTGGAAAGCATAATACTGACAAAACTCTGGAAATTGTTAAAGAATGGTCAGAAAAATTAAATGTTTCTGATATTGTTGTTGCTACAACTGAAGGGGAAACAAGGATAAAAGCAGCTGCTTCATTAAGCGCAAAAAATGTTATCGTTGTTTCACATTCTACAGGTTTTAAAAAGGAGGGAGAACAGGAGCTCCCTGAAAAAATGAAAGAAACGATTGAGAATAAAGGGGTTAAAGTGCTTACCTGTCAGCATGCATTGGCAGGAATAAGCAGAGCAGTCAGGTATCAATTACATACTTATGAAATAGATGAAATAATTGCAAACGCACTTCGGATATTTGGACAGGGAATGAAGGTGGCAATAGAAATTTCTATGATGGCTGCAGATGCCGGATTAATTTCCACTGATAAAGAGATTATTTCTGTAGGCGGTACTGTCAGCGGTGCGGATACAGCTATTGTTCTACAACCCAATAATGTATGCAGATTTTTTGATCTAAAAGTAAAAGGAGTTTTATGTAAACCCTGGGAGTTTTAGTGGAGTGATAAGAAAGAGCTTTAGAACTATGGAGCTTAAGAACTAAAATATCTTAGTATGTTAATCTACAGAGGCCAGATAGACCGCAGACCGCGGACGGCAGACCACGAACTACCGGGAATGTAAAAAAGAGCAGGGGAGGAATAATTATATGTCTAAGACAACTGGTAAAACAGCACTCATAACCGGAGCTTCCAGTGGTATTGGGAGAGAGACTGCAGTAAAACTGGCAGGTGAGGGGTACAATGTCAGCATGACTGCCAGGAACAAAACTAAACTCGAAACAACTAATAAAAGATTCTCTGCACATAAAAATAAATGTTTGATTCTCCCATTGGATTTATCCAACAAGAAGAATATTAATCAATGTATTGATGATACTATTGATGCATTCGGCAGACTGGATGTACTGGTAAATGCTGCCGGTATTATTGGTTCAGGAAATGTGGAAACAACAGAACTGTCGGATTGGGATTATATGATGAATATAAACCTCAGGTCCGTATTTTATCTCATGAAATGTGCTGTCCCCCATTTGAAGAAGACAAAAGGCACTATAATTAATGTTTCCAGTGTAACCGGATTACGTGCTTTTCCAAATATACTTTCTTATTGTGTAAGTAAAGCAGGTGTGGATCAGTTAACCCGGTGTGCTGCTCTGGAGCTGGCACCGGATAGTATCCGGGTCAATGCTATAAACCCGGGAGTAATGGTTACTAATCTTCATAAGCGAAGTGGCATGAATGAGAAAAAATATAAGGAATTTCTGGAACACAGTAAATCAACCCATCCTCTGGGTCGGGTCGGGAAGCCGGAAGAAGCAGCAGAGTTAATAGCATTTCTTGTTTCTGACAAAGCCGGATGGATAACCGGGACAACTATCAGTATTGACGGTGGCAGAGCACAGACCTGTGCCCGGTAATGTATTGTTAAATATTATATAAAATATTTATGATATAACTTATTAAAGGGAAAAGGGAGTATGGAGAATGGAGAAGGGAGAAAAAATGGGTGTCGTCCTGAAAAAAGTTTACAGTTTTTAAGTGAGGGTCTATGAAAAAGATTGTAATATTGATTTTTTGTTTTATCTGCTGTGGGCCAATAGTTTTCAGATGCAGTGATCCACTGTCAGATGATAAGGATGCAGTTGTCAGAATTCTCAGAGATGAACCATTGGAACGGGGTAAGTATACTGTCTATTGGGATGGGAAAAATGATAATGAACAATATGTAACACCCGGTACGTATTATGCCCGATTATATAATAATGCACAACCTGATGATCAACTATCCATGCTGGTCCGGGAAGGAGGAACACCAGAAGCAAATTTTCATGGTGAATCTGTAGAATACGGACTTTTCGGATTTTTTAGTATTGAAAGTATTGAACCGGATACCTTTAACGTTAAAGAAGGCACTAATATTGTTTTTATTATTGATGATCAGGCTGAAGGGAAAACCACACGTCTGGTTATCAGGAATAAAAAATAAAGTATGAGTAAGAAGAGGGAAAATGATATCCCGGAAGAATTTAAGCAGGGGATAAGGGTCACAGATACTCTTGATTTGCATGGATTTTTTCCGGAACAAATTTCAGATGCAATGGAAAGCTTTATTGAAAATGCTCGTGAATTACAGTTAAAAACACTCAGAATAATACATGGTAAAGGAAAAAGCAGACTGAAATATGAAGTACATCAAGTATTAAAAAAATCACCTCATGTACAGAAATTTTATAATGCATCTTCAGAATCTGGAGGATGGGGGGCGACAATTGTTGAACTGGAATAAACCGGAGGAGATATGAAACCAAATAATTATCGTCATATTTTTATCTGTTTAGCAGCTCTTTTATTATCTGCTTTGCTTTATTCGGTATCTATAGAAAAATTAACACCAATACCACCGTTGGTTGTTCAATTAATCAGAGCTGTTTCCATTTTTACAGCATTAATTATTATTTTTGAACATTTATTCAATTTTCAAATTTTTACAAAGATACTGCTGGGTATGGTCCTGGGAGCAGCTGCCGGTCTTATCTTCAAAGAAAGCATTGTTGAAATTAAACCTGTAGGAACAGCTTTTATCAGATTGATCCAGATGATTGTCATTCCGCTGGTTTTCGCTTCCCTGGTGGTAGGAACTGCTAGTCTGGGGGATGGGAAAAAAATGGGACGCATAGGAGTTAAAACCCTGGTTTACTATTTTTTTACAACAGCTTTTGCCATCATTTTAGGACTTGTTCTTGCTAATCTTCTTAAACCGGGAAGCGGGCTTCCGGCTGATGTGCAACAGGAACTTATGCAGAATTATCAGGCTCAGGCCGGAGAAGAGATTTCCAGTATCCAGGAAGAAACTAATCTGGTTGATACAGTTTTAAATGTTATTCCTACTAATCCATTTAAAGCTTTATCTCAGGGGGAACTGCTTCAGATAATATTTTTTGCCATTTTACTGGGCCTGGGACTGGCCTTGATACCAAACAAAAAATCATCTGCAGTTATGACCTTTTTTGACGGGATTAATGATGCTTCCATAAAAATTGTTAATATTGCTATAAAACTAGCTCCGTATGGAGTGTTTGCTTTACTGTCGTCTGTAGTCAGCAGTTTTGGAACAGATATCCTGTTTTCTTTATTAAAATACGCTGTAATTACCATTCTAGGGATGATCATCATGATATTTATTTATCCCTTGGTAGTTTTTTTGTTTACCGGTACAAATCCTCTTACATTTATTAAATCCATGCGTTCACCTCAATTGATAGCCTTCAGTACCAGTTCCAGCGCTGCTGCTTTGCCGGTTACCATTAATACTTGTGAACAGGAACTTGGAGTTCCCAAGAATATCTCCAGTTTTGTTCTTCCTCTTGGTGCTACTGTTAATATGGATGGTACAGCTCTTTATCAGGGAGTATCCGCGTTGTTTATTGCTCAGGTATATGGAATGTCACTGACCCTGGGAGATCAGTTGACTATTGTTTTAACTGCTACGCTGGCTTCAATCGGTACAGCAGGAGCTCCGGGTGCCGGAATGTTAATGCTGGTACTGGTTTTAAAGCAGGTTGGTATACCCCTGGAAGGTATTTCACTTATTCTGGGTGTTGAGCGTATTCTGGATATGTTCCGTACAACGGTTAATATTACCGGAGATGCTTCTGCTGCTGTAATTGTGGCCGGGACTGAGGGGGAGCTGGGAGAAGCGGAAGGGTATAAGAATAAAGGAAAAAGGAAGAAGAATAAAGACTAAAGAATAAAGATAAAAGATAAAACTTTATAGGGAGGATGGAATACGGAGAAAAGGAGAAGGGAGTGATAGGGAATAGAGGATAGGAAAAGATTCAAGAAACAAGAAGCAAGAGGCAAGAGGCTTTGGTAATGAATAATGCACAATTGGTTGCTGCATTTCTTGTCTGTGGTTTTGGTTAGGATCAATTTATTTTCATAACTTTAGAATGTGAGAACTATTTTATGGAAACAGGAAAAAAGGAGGAGGGAGAATGGGGGGTATAGAGTAAAGGTATAAGGTATATGGGAAACACACCTCTGTCCGTGTTTGGAGGACATCTCCTCCTTCAATGAGCGCAGGACAAGCTCTCAAAGGGAAGAATAATTGAAATGCAACTCCTCCCTTGAGGGAGGAGTTAGGTGGGTGTTTTAAGAGTGATGAAGAAAATCAAGTCACTATAAGAAAAAAACAAGAAACAAGAGGCAAGACTAAAGAATAAAGTCAAAAGACAAAATAATAAAGGTAGATTTATGTCCCGGATTATTGTAACGATAATAGTTAGTTTTATATTATTTATATCCCCTGTTCTGAAAAAAAATGTGGCATTTTTTTCGCTTACAGCTCAGGAATCAGATAGCAAAATCAGGATTGCTAAAACCATGGTTGCAAGGGTACTGGAAGATACTTTTGGATATCATCTTCTGAGAGAATTGACTCAACTTGGTCATCGCTTGCCGGGGTCAGAAAATGCTGCCAGGGCAGTCAGGTGGGCAAAAAAGACCATGGAGGAACTTGAACTGGATTCAGTGTGGCTTCAGTCCTGTCCGGTACCTCACTGGGAGAGGGGAGAGACAGAGGAGGCATTTCTTTTTAACAGTAAAGGGCATAAGCTGCGTTCTCTATCCATAGCTTCATTAGGCAACAGTATTGGTACAGGCAAAATGGGAATCAAAGCAGAAGTATTAGAAGTACGGAGTTTTGAAGAGCTGCACCGGAAGAAAGACAAGGCAGTCGGTAAAATGATTTTCTTTAACAAGCCCATGGATCCGGGATCCATTAAAACATTTGCAGCCTATGGCAGAGCTGTTGACCAGGGTACCCGGGGAGCGGTTGAGGCAGCTAGGGCAGGCGGGGTGGCTGTTATAGTGAGATCTGTTACCACAAAATACGATAATATTCCTCATGTGGGAGTCATGCACTATGAGGAAGGTGTTCAGCGGTTGCCGGCTGCAGAAAGCCTGTATTGAATGGATTCAAAAAGGGGGCAGCGGAGCTGATGTAGGTAGAATAAAGGATTCCCGTGTACTTATTGGTTTTGTACCCGATATTCAGCGTTATTTTGACTTTCATCATTCAGCCAATGATGTTTTTCAGGCAGTGCATCCCCGTGAAATGGAACTGGGGACTGCAGCCATGGCTGTTCTGGTTTATATGTTAAGTGAGTATTTTTAATTAAAAATATAACAATCAGGAGAAATGTTATGAATATAGTGCTTTCTTTTTCTTCTCTTTGTATACTGTTGATTATTGGAAAATTTCTCAGAGTAAAAGTTAAATTATTACAGAAACTTTACCTTCCTTCTTCTGTGCTCGGTGGAATAATTGGATTAATACTTATTCAGATAATTGGGACCAATACGGTTTCAGATTTTATTCATGGATGGGTAGAACTGCCAGGTTTTCTTATAAATATTGTGTTTGCGACGCTCTTTTTAGGAGTAACTATTCCATCTATATCTGTTATCTGGAAGTGGTCCGGACCTCAGCTTGCCTATGGTCAAATTGTGGTATGGGGACAGTATCTGGTGGGAATGATGCTGGTTTTATTTTTACTAAAGGGAGTATTTGGCATTCCGGATCTTTTTGGAGTAATAGTCCCTGTAGGATTTGAGGGAGGGCATGGAACTGCTGCAGGGTTACGGGAGACATTCGAACATCTTTCCTGGATAGAAGGATCAGATTACTGTCTTTCATCAGCAACTCTGGGTATTATATCAGCTATAGTGATAGGCATTATTCTTATCAACTGGGCAGCGAGCAAGGGATATCTGGAGGTTTTAGAAAAAAGAGATGTATCCCTTAAAGACAATACAGGATTATATGCAGTTGATGAAAGACCGAGTGCGGGAAATCAAACGACATCTGCAGATTCTATAGACAGTCTGGCATTCCATCTAAGTATTATTGGTATTGCTGTGCTCATCGGTTTAGGAATTAAACTTGGTTTGGTTGGATTGGAAAGCCTTTTTTCCCGGTCAGGAGAGTCAACCATTTTTATCGGATTTCCCCTGTTCCCGTTATGTATGATAGGCGGTCTTTTAATACAGCTTTTTCTATCAAAAGTAAGTAAAATAAATCCTGTTGATCATACTCTTATGCAGCGAATCGGCGGCACTGCTCTTGATTTTTTGGTGGTAGCAGCAATTAGCACAATTCATCTTCAGGTTGTTTTTAACAATATCGTTCCTTTTCTTTTGATTATTTTATCTGGTATTATATGGAATGTATTATGTATTATATGGCTGGCACGAAGGTTGCTTCCTGACTGTTGGTTTGAAAGAGCAATTGCAGAAATGGGACAATCCATGGGAGTTACTGCAACCGGTCTTCTGCTTTTGCGGATTGTGGATCCGGAACAAAAGACAGTAGCTACCTCTGCTTTTGGTTATAAACAGTTGCTTCATGAACCTTTTATGGGTGGGGGATTGTGGACTTCAACTGCAGTGCTTTTGGTAGCCGGATATGGGGGATGGATAGTACTTGCAGTCAGTTCAGCTGCCATTTTTGTTTGGCTGATTGTATGGAGATTATTTCTTAAAAGTAAATCAGCTGAATAATGACAGCTGTGCTGATTCTCTAAAAAAAAAGCAATAGTGTTATGAATAAAATTTCTTTCATAGTTAGAATTTTTTTTTGTTTAATCATTATTGAATTGACCTCAATAAAAAGCTATTCTGACACAGATAAACTGGAAAAAATAAAAACAGCAATCGAACAGAAGGACTTGAACTGGACTGCGGGAGAGAATTGGGTAACCAGACTTTCTCCTCAGCAACGGAAAAAACTTGTTATGAAAGCATACGAGCCTCCTGCTCTGACTATGCAGGAGATCGTCACAGTACCCTGGTCAGATGATTTACCGTCACGTCTGGACTGGAGAATTATGTCTCATAATGATTTTCAGGGTAATTATATTACATCAGTAAAAAATCAGGGGCAATGCGGTAGCTGCTGGGCATTCTCAGCAGTGGGACAGGTAGAATCATGGTGGCTGATTGAGAACGACCGGCCGGATACAACCCTTGATCTTTCAGAACAGACTTTACTTTCAGGCAGTAATGCTTGTTCCTGTGAGGGGGGACGTCCCGGTGAAGCACTGGAATGGATTCAGAGAAATGGAGTACCTCCGGAATGGTGTTTTGAATATGCTGCAGCTGATACTATTCCTCTGGACAGTGCGTATGCGGAGTGGAAGAATTATGCATATACTATACCCGGATGGAATTATATCACCGGTGATAAAGCAGAAGTGAATAATATTAAACATGCGCTGATGTACCATCCGGTTTCTGCCTGTTTTGAAGTGTATACTGATTTTAATTATTATTTACATGGGATCTATGAACCTACAGAAATAAGCGGCAGTACCGGAACCTGGCATGCAATACTTATTATAGGCTGGAATGATGCTGATTCCTGCTGGATATGCAAAAACAGCTGGGGAGCAGATTGGGGAGAAACAGCGAATTTCGGAGCTGTTGAGTCAGGAGCAGCAAACGGGGGATATTTTCGTATTAAATGGGGAGCTTGTCATATTGGTGAGTATATTCCTTTTATCTGGAATGAAGTGGGAGGGGAAAACTATTTTACTGTAGGAAAAGACAGTATACATCTTACTCTTACCAAGGGTGAATCTATATGGAAAAATATTACTATAGCTAATTCTGGTCCTGATGATATAGATTTTGCTGCTCTCAGTTATGCAGTATCAGAAAAATTTCATGTTGATAATTTTTACCCCTATGAGGGGACTTCATGGTGGTGTGGAGCTCCTGAAACCGGGGGGTATGCTAATCATTGGCTTCAGTATCTGCAAACACCTGTATTAGATCTGAGTAAGGCTGTAAAACCGGAGTTAAGATGGAAAGGGTACTGGAGTATAGAGGATCCTGAAGATACCGATATACCTCCTCATCCCTGGGACGGATGGGACGGATGCAATGTCTGGATATCAACAAACGGAGGGATTGATTATAATGTCATACAGCCGGAATTCCCTGAATATGATCATCATCATCTCTGGAGTTTTGGAAATCCGTATGAAGGATGGAACTTAGGGAGAAATATAGCAGGATGGAGTGGTAACAGTAAAAGATGGACTGATGTGAAGTTTGATCTTTCTGTGTATAAGACAGAGAATGTAATTGTTCGCTGGGCCTTTGCCTCAGATATGGGGTACTGTACTGAGGATGATCCTTCTTTATATGGTTTCTTTGTTGATAATATTGTGATTTCAGACAGGAATACAATATTATTTGAAAATCAGGGAGAGAATAATGGTGAAATGACAGTTGAAGGGTATAGCAGTGAGAAAATAGATTGGCTGAAAATACTCAATGGGGTCGGAACTATTTCCGCAGGTGATTTGTTTAATATTAGTATTATTATTGATGCCAGGAATATTGAGCCTGGTGATTATAAAGGATCAGTCATGTTTACTATTAGTGATACTATACAAAAAAGTCTTAATATTCCTGTAAATCTCAGGGTTATACAAAAGGAAAATTTAGTATTAAAACTATATAATTATCCAAATCCCTTTAATGTACATACAAAAATTTCATATAATCTCCCGGAAATGAGTTTTGTTACATTAAAAGTGTATAATGTTAGAGGTCAAAGAATACGTACTCTGGTAAATAAAATGCAAAGTCCGGGACTGAAACACATCATCTGGGATGGAACCGATGAAGCACATAACGTTGTCGGTTCAGGTATGTATATTTATACTTTAGAGACTAATGGAAAAGTATTGTCTAAGAAAATGCTGGTAATTAGATAAAATATCAGATTGTAAACAGTATTATTAAAAAAATACATATGCAATATTGAATGTACTGGTATATCATTATTAATTAATATATAGATTGGAGATGTATACATGCAGAAATTTTTTCTAACCTATTTTTCATTTTTTTGTTACATAACCGTCATACTGAATCCTGTTTCAGGTTTTGCTGAATCAGATAAACTCAAAAATTTAAGAAGTGCAATAAAGAAAGAAGGGCTGTCCTGGACAGCGAACGAAAACTGGGTGACCCGGCTTTCTCCTCAGGAAAGAAAACAGCTCTTTATGAATTCTTATGCTCCACCTGAATTGACTCAGTCGGATGTGGTCACATTCCCTCAAAAAGTAGAATTGCCGGAATTACTTGACTGGAGGAATATATCACAAAACAATTATCAGGGGAACTATGTTACTTCCATAAGGAACCAGGGTAATTGCGGTAGCTGCTGGGCATTTTCAGCAGTTGCTCAGATTGAATCCTGGTGGTTGATAGACAACAACAGACCGGATACAACTCTTGATCTTTCTGAACAAACACTGCTGTCAAGCGGTTATGCAGGCAGCTGTGACGGGGGAAATATTCATACTGCTTTGGAGTGGGTACAGAGAAACGGAATACCGCCTGAATGGTGTTTTGAGTATAAAGCTGATGATACTATTCCCCTGGACAGTGCATATGCTGACTGGCAGGATTATGCCTATACAATACCGGGATGGAATTACATTACCGGAAATGAAGCAAATGTTAATAATATAAAGAATGCTTTAATGTATCATCCGGTATCTGCATATTATGAAGTCTATACTGATTTCAGCTATTACTGGAATGGAGTATATGAACCTGCTGATACGAGCACGAGTACAGGGTCCTGGCATGCTATTCTTATTGTTGGATGGAATGATGCTGATTCCTCCTGGATATGTAAAAACAGCTGGGGCAGATGGTGGGGAGAAAGCGGCTATTTTAAGATAAAATGGGGAGTATGTCATATAGGAGAAAGTATTCCCTTTATCTGGAATGAAGTTAGCGGTGGAAATAATGTTACAGTAGGAGAAGACAGTTTATTTATTACTCTGACTCAGGGTACATCAGTGGAAAGAAATATTACTGTTTTTAATTCCGGACCGGATGATATTGATTTTGCGGCTTTAAGTCTTACAGTACCGGTTAAGTTTCATATTGATGATTTTAATGCTTATGATGGCAATTCCTGGTGGTGCGGAGACAGGGAATTAGGCGGATATGATAATCGCTGGCTTCAGTATCTGCAGACCCCTCTTCTGGATTTAAGTGGTACTGCAAATACAAAGCTGGAATTCAAGGGGTATTGGGCTATTGAAGGTACATCAGGGACAACAGATCCATGGGATGGATGGGACGGCTGCAATGTCTGGATATCAACGGACGGCGGCGAGGATTATTCAGTTATTGAACCGGAATTTCCGGAATATAACTGTCAGCATCTCTGGAGTTTCGGACATCCTGAAGAAGGATGGAATTTGGGTGAGAATATTGCAGGATGGGGTGGAAAAAGTGATGGATGGGTTGATGTAGCTTTCGATCTTTCTGAGTATTCTTCACATACATCATCAGGAGTAATACTGCGCTGGGCATTTGCCTCAGATTTAGCTTACTGTACAGAAGACGATCCTTCACTCTATGGATTTTTTGTTGATAATATTAAAGTTTCAGATGATAGCAAAGTGATATTTGAAAATTATGGTGAAGATGACGGTGAGATGGTTGTTGATGGTTATGGGAGTGAAGAAACTGAATGGATAACGATAATGAATGGAGTAGGAACTGTTACAGCCGGCGGTCAATACTCTATTGATCTCAGTATAGATGCTGAGAATATTGAGCCTGGTAGTTATGAAGGATCTGTTATATTTACTGTAAGCGATACTTTACAGGATAGAATTACAATTCCGGTCATGCTGACAGTAAAGGAGAAGCAAACAGATGTAGTTGATAATAATAACCAGAATCCGGGAAGTATAAAATTATATGATAACTATCCTAATCCCTTTAATCCCGCTACAGAAATATCATACTATCTTCCGGAAAGAAGCAAGGTTACATTAATAATTTATGATATCAGAGGACGGGAGATTGTAACCTTGGTCAAAGAAATACAGAATCCAGGAGTGAAGTATACTGGCTGGGATGGCAGAGATTCCTCCGGTCAAATGATGAGTTCAGGTATGTATATTTATTCTTTGCAGACCGATGATAAGGTACTTTATAAAAAGATGTTATTAATCAGATAATTCTATTCCAGAAAGGATTTTTTAATAATATAAATTATGGAATCTAAAGAGTTTAGCTTAGAAAGTAATATTTTTAATTTTATAAAAAGTTATGTTACTCATTCATGGCCTTATTTTTTAGCCTTTATAGCGGTTGTCATACAAATTTCACAGATAGATTTTAAATACAGAACAGAAGCTTTAATTTTATTATTTTCCGGTGCAGTGATATTTATTATTTTAATGGGTATTTATTTATTCAATAAATATAAAAATATCAGATATATAATTTCTTCGGATTTAATACAGGTTTTAGATCACTACAGAGGAAAAGTTACTGATTATCCTTTCAGTGATTTAGAAGATATAAAATTTCCCAAGGGAAAAGATATAAAGAAAATGGGAAAACAGTCATTTTATCTGCAATTCAAAAATAAAAAGAAACTCATGTTTAGCAGTATTTTACCATATTATGTTGAGATTCGGGATTATCTGGCGAAAATTTTAAAAGAGAAGGGATATCTTTAGAGCAGAAATTTAAAATTTAATTGATTTAAGAACAACGATTAACGATTTTTGATTTAAGAAGTTAAATACATATGAAGAAATTTGAAAAAAAGAAACCTTAAATCGAAGATGGCCTTGTCCTGTAATAGGTTTACAAATATAACAATAGTATTTCATTTCCCCTTTTGTATCCGGATCTTATTTAGTTTTTAAATCCTCATCTACCTCATTAATTTTAACTCAAAAAAAAGTAATTAACAATCTTGTCATTTAGAGGAATGAAGTTACGAAGAAGTTATCCTGTGCGACCGCAGAGAGCAATGAATCTCGCGCTACTGCAGATTCAGTAACGAAACAAATCTAGCTGGAATAGAATAAATTAATTACTGGATGTAACAAATAAAGTATAATGTCGTATAGTTAATTATAAATAGAGTGATTGTTAATTATAATATAAAGAGGTCAAAACCATGGCAAAAAAGAAAAGAAAAAAAATATATTGGATATTGGGTTTTATTTTAATCATCATCATTGCAGTAGTGATAATAAGTTCCAGTAACGGTAATGGGGGAACTCAGTTACGAACAGTAACAGCGGAACGTCGGAATATCATTGATAAAGCGTTAGCTGTTGGTACTATAGAACCGGTAAATGAAATCGCAGTTAAATCTAAAATTCCAGGAGTGGTTGGTAAAATCTATGTTGAGACCGGCGATTTTATTAATGAAGGAAAGCCTCTCCTGGAAGTAAAACCAGATCCGACTCCGGTTGAATTAGTGCAGACAAAACGGGAAGTAGAAAGACAGAAAATTAAACTTGAAACTCTGGAACATCAGATTGAACGGAACAGAGAGCTGAAAGAAAAGAATTTAATTTCGGATCATGACTTTGAGTTATTAAAACGTGATTATGAGGAAACCTTGCTGAACTATAAAGAAGCCCAGGAAAGACTTGATCTGATAGAAAAAGGAAGGGTGACTATTGACAATAAACGTATAGAATCTGTTATTAAAGCTCCTATTACCGGATGGGTTCTTGAAAAACTGGTTGATGTCGGGGATCCGATCGTTCCTCTGACCTCTTATCAGCCGGGCACGGAATTGATGAGTATGGCTGATATGAAGCAGTTACTATTCAAGGGAACTGTAGATGAAATTGATGTAGGGAAAATAAGGGAAGGAATGAAAGCAGAACTTGAGATTGGTGCTTTGCCCGGAAAAGAGGTAATGGGCAACGTTTCCATGCTGTCACTGAAGTCGAGAAATGAAGAAAACCGTACTGTTTTTCCTATAGAAGTGACAATCAGGGAAAAAGATGATATAATGCTGCGCGCAGGTTTTTCTGCAAATGCTCATATTATTATTGAAAAAAGGGACAGTGTTCTCTCTATTCCGGAAAGAGTAGTTACCTTTCGCAATGATTCTGCTTTTGTTCGTATACCTGTGGGAGAAGAAGATTCCAAAGAAGTGTTTATAGAAACCGGTTTAAGTGATGCAATCAATATTGAAGTTATTTCTGGTCTGAGCAAAGGTGATACAGTCCTGGAAAAAGAGATAAAAGAGATTGAGTAGGGTTTTATGAGAATAATTGAGATAGTCAAAGGTTTTGTAAATGACTTGTTAGCTCAGAAACTTCGTACCCTGCTGACAATTAGTGGGGTGACCTGGGGCACTGTTGCCATCATAGTACTTTTAGCGTTTGGGAACGGCTTTGAGAAACAAACCATGAAGACCATGAAAGGTATTGGCGAGAGTATAATACTGGTTTTCCCTGGTCAGACTGCGAAACCATATAAAGGATATGGTGTTGACCGTAATATTTATTTTACTGAAAATGATGTCGAAATCCTGAGAGAAAAGATTAATCTTATTCAGTATATCAGTCCCGAATATTCAAACTGGAATGCTCCACTCAGAGTTGAAGACAGGAGAAGAAGCCCTAATGTAACAGGAATAATTCCTGAGTACGGCACTATAAGAAATATATTTGCGGAAATTGGAGGAAGATTTATTAATGAAAAAGATATGGAACTTAAAAGAAGAAGTGTGTTCTTAGGTGATGAATTAGCAGAGTTTCTTTTTCAGGATCAGGATCCGGTGGGAAAGTATGTGTATATTGCGGATACTCCTTTTCTGGTTGTGGGAGTTATGAAAGAGAAAGAACAGGACAGTTCCTATAATTCCAGAGATAAAGACAGAGCATTTATACCTGCTTCTACCTATCACACCATGTTTGGTGACAGATATATCAATAATATGGTAATTAAGCCGGTAACTCCTCAGGTTAATCAAAAAGTAATCGACAGAGTGTATGAGGTGCTGGGAAGAAAATACAAGTTTGATCCGTCTGATAAAGAATCATTGTCAATCTGGGATACAACCGAATTTCAAAAAATGGTTTTATATATTTTTATCGGAATGAATGTATTTATGGGAATAGTCGGGACTTTTACTCTTACTGTAGGTGGAATAGGGGTTGCCAATATTATGTTTGTAGTGGTCCAGGAACGAACCAGGGAAATTGGAATAAAACGATCCGTTGGTGCTAAACGCTATCAGATAATGAATCAATTCTTTTTAGAAACATTTTTTATCATTGGAATTGGTGCTCTGATAGGATTAATAATATCCTTTTTGATTTTAGGTGCACTGTCTCTTTTACCTATAGATGATTTTGTGGGATCACCGTCAATTTCCTGGTGGGTAGCCTTAGTAGCACTCACTATTCTTACCGGAATCGGGCTTATAGCCGGTTACTTTCCAGCTAAAAAAGCAGCAAATTTACAAGTAATTAATTGTCTGAGATATTAATATGGCCTTATGGATACTTTTAAATGATTTTCTGCATGATTTAAAGACTCAAAAAACCAGGGTATTCTTAACCACCTTTGCAATCACCTGGGGTACAATTTCTATTGTACTGATGATGGCATTTGGCAGAGGTTTTAAAAACAGGATGATTACCAGTATGCAGAATGCCGGTAATAATATTATCAGGGTATATGGAGGAGAAACAAGTATTAAATACCAGGGGCTTCCCATTGGGAGGGATATTCGGTTACATAAAGAAGATGTGAATTTAATACGGAAAAGTATTCCACAGATTCAGGAAGTTACACCAAATCACGGTCAATGGGGAGTTAGATTAAAATACGGGGACAAATCTGCTTCAACCTATTGTGAAGGTGTTTATCCCAGCTTTGAGTTTCTCCGAACATTTTATCCTAAAAAAGGGGGACGTTTTCTCAATCAGTATGATGTTATTGATAAAAGGCGGGTGGTGTATCTGGGATCAGTTATTGCACAAGAGCTTTTTGAGGACAGAGATCCCATTGGAAAACAGATAGAAATGGACGGAGTGCCGTTTACTGTTGTTGGTATCATGCAGAAAAAGCTCCAGCTTGGCATGAGTAATGGTCCGGATGATGAAAGAGCAATTATTCCTTTTACTACTTTTGAGTCTGTGTACCCCAGACGAAGTCTTCGTATGATCATTGTAAAGCCTAATAAACTCACTGATTCTGAATTTATCAAATCAGAACTTTACCGTGTTCTGGGACGAAAACACCGGTTTGATCCTGCAGATGAAAATGCTTTAAGTTTCTGGGATTTTGTTTCCAATATTCAAGAAATGAATAAAGTTTTCACTGGTATTGAAATATTTTTGGGTGTTGTTGGTGGGTTGACCTTATTGGTTGCAGGCATCGGAATTGCTAATATTATGTATGTAGTGGTTAAAGAGCGCACCAGAGAGATAGGAATAAAGATTGCCGTAGGAGCTCATTCAAAACACATTATTTCACAGTTTATATTTGAATCTCTCCTGATTGCTGTAATCGGCGGGGCAGGAGGAATCGTCATATCTGGTATTATAATAAAACTTGTAGGAGCTATCCCTGTTGAGAATCAGGGATTATCTTATCTGGGAAAACCGGTTATGTCACAGGCTGTTATGATAGTAACAGCAACAATTCTTGGTTTTATCGGAGTTTTTTCCGGTGTTTTCCCTGCCCGTAAAGCAGCCCAACTGGATCCGGTTGATGCATTACGGTATGAATAAAAGGATATGAAGTTTAATAATTTTTGACAGGATAACAGGATTGATAAGATATAAAAACATTTATTATGCAAAGCATATTTAAATTTAAATATGAATTTAATCCCATTGACTCATAAAGAAAGTACCTTTAGAAGAACAGAATTATTTAAAAAGTACAAATATATGAAATTTTTATAATTACATTTTATTTTAAGGCAATACTTTATCAATCATTTTATATTATATACTGTATATCTTGTTAATCTTGTCTAATTTTTAAAAATAATATAGTAATTATCTTTCTTAAATCATTAAAAACGATACCGGAAAGCTATCCTCGGCTGGAATCTTTCCTGAGGTTTGTACCCTCCCAGTTCTTCATCCCAGGTAAAATTCCATATATAATCAAGGTATAAGAGCAAGAAGGGATTAATTCTATAGCCGAGACCAAAACGGGCTACTGACCGGTAATCCAGAGTAGTGATATCCTGAAATTTTTCTATTCCTCTTTTATCATAGGTTGCTTCCAGGGTTAAAGAACTGATTTTGGGGGATAGGCTGGCACTACAATGAAGCATACCGCTTTTACTCTGACCATCAATTTGCTGGTAATATCCGACCCCTTTTATAATATTCAGAACATTTGCAGTAAGCCCCATGAACCAGCCTGTTCTGTTTGTATTCATCATAGAAAGTAAATCATGCTTACTGACAGACTGGGTTGAGAGTATGGGTCTGTACTTATCAGGAATTCCCAGAGAATCACCCCCTTGAGAATAGTAAAAGTCAATTAATTCTGCTGTGGTGGTATTTCTGAGAATTTCATAGAAAGGTCCGAAATAACCCGGAATGAATTCTTTGCCGAGGAATCTTTTTTCGATGGTGATTTTACATTCGAGTAAATCTCTTATAGGTATAAAATCAGTACTTAATCCAACAGTTTGTCCGGAACCGTAATGTATAATCCGGGCATGATCAGTGTAGAGTGTCATATTAAATATTTTTGATTTTATTAAGGGAAGTTCAATATCAGCACCCCATACTGCCACTTCGTCATTAGTAGTTCTGCTAGAATCCGGATCAATATCGGTAACATAACTGACGCCGAAGGCTAAATTTTTCAATACCGGAATATTGCTGTTGTAAAGCGGCCTGTAGTAAACCCGACCTCCTATGAGTTCCAGTCTTACCAGGTTACTGGTCATGGATTCAAATCCGAATTCTCCGAAATCTGCATCAAGAAGCAGGCCTAATTTTCTTTTATCATAATAGACCTGATTATTATAATAATTCATAATAAATCCATGACCGATTGTTGCTACATCCAGAGCACCAATTTTAGTATAAAAAGGGTCATTTTTATGACCATAGCGAAGATAACGGATAATACGGAGGAAATCATTAGATGAATCCCAGTCCTGAGAACGTAATTTACCGGTATTGTGATCATACAGCAGATTTATCCCCAGACCAATACCGAATTTTCCCAGGCTGATATCCGGTTGGAAACTGATTGTATAATAGGGATGGCTGTCAATCCAGGTCATGCCTATACCGCCGTCCAGTTCAGTGTTATCTGAATAATATGGATATCCTGCCCACTGAGAAAAACACTCGATGCTGATAAGAAATATAAATAAGATGGCTGATCTTTTCATTTTTTTACCCTTCCATTTATTAAAACGATAATACAGCTTTATTATATATTTATTAATATAAAATTTTATTGCCTTCCTGTCAAGAGTAAGAAATTTATATTTGAATAAAATAT
>Ga0180433_10004970_pt1 | contig 18359 bp, 18 predicted proteins | sample SS_ome_8_FD_132980 | JGI IMG/M metagenome (GOLD analysis project Ga0180433, IMG submission 132980) | Hypersaline lake sediment archaeal communities from the Salton Sea, California, USA - SS_1_D_1 metaG | ecosystem: Environmental > Aquatic > Non-marine Saline and Alkaline > Hypersaline >... | reverse complement strand
GCGCTAGTCCCGCAGCCGAGAGGATTTCATGGCGGACGAACAAAAACAACTATTTCGGCAAGTTGAGCCTCTGTTCGAGTCTGGGGACATCTCTGCCTTGGGCGAGGTGCTGCGCGACCAGCGGGCCAGTGATATTGCCGAGGTCGTCGAGCTTTTGGACAACGAACAAAGACGGCTTGTCTTCGATGTCCTGGAGAAGCCCACGTCGGCGGAAGTCCTGGGCAAAGTGGATGAAGCTACCCGTGCGGAGCTCTTTAAGCTCTTGCAGGAGGAGGAGATAAAGACGCTGGTCTCCGAGCTGGATCATGACGATGCGGCGGACCTTCTGGCAGAAATGCCGGAGGAGGTGAGTGAGAAGGTGCTCAAGAGCCTCTCGTCGGCTGATTCGCTTGAGATCAGAAAGCTGATGAGCTATTCGGAGGATTCGGCCGGGGGAATTATGGACCCTGTGCTCATCAGTGTCCCGGAAGAGGCTACCGTTGCGGAGGCTGTCGGCAAGATTCGCGCAGCCGAGATCGATGAGGATTTCTTCTCCGTGTATGTCGTGGACAAGTATGGTCGGTTTCTCGGTGACGTGCGGGTGCGATTGCTGCTTACGGCTCCCGAAAACACGAAGATCAGTGAGCTGGTGGACCCGCATACAATCTACGTCGTCGCAGAGGATGACCAGGAGAGAGTCCGCAATGTATTTAGTAAAAACGAACTGATCGCGGTTCCCGTTTTGGATAACGAGCATCGGCTCATAGGTCGAATCACCGCAGACCGCGTCATTAAGGTTGCCGAAGAAGAAGCAGTCGAAGACATGTATGCGATGGCCGGCACCGATCCGGACGAGCTGGACAGATTCTCCGCGTTCCACGCGGCTCGCATCCGGTTGACCTGGTTGATACCGTGCCTGGTCGGGACCGGCGTGACAGCTTTGCTTCTGAGCTTCTTCCGTGGCAAGTTCAGTTTTTCTGAGGACATGCTGCTCATCTATACGACCGCATTTGCCTTTGTTCCTATGATTATGGCTATCAGCGGCAATGCCGGTCTGCAGACATCCACTATCGTGGTTTCCGGCTTGGCGACCGGCCACTTAGCGGCGTTGAGATTCAGCCAGGTTTTCACGCGCGAGGTGCGGATTGCCTTGGTTGTGGCACTGTCTTGTGCGCTGATAGGCGGCGTAGCATGTTGGGTCCTGATTGACTCCGGTGAGTTGGGCGCGATGGTCAAGCCCGCTCAGTTAATTTTCGCCGTGGGCATCGCAATGTTCGCAGCTATAATGGTGGCCACGACGCTCGGTTTGGTTTTGCCGTTCTTGTTCCGGCGCATCGGGATAGACCCGGCGGTCAGTTCCGGCCCGTTGGTCACAACCGCAAACGACTCGATAAGCGTCGCTATCTATATGGCACTGACACTAATGCTGGCGGCGTAGCAGCAGCGCAGCCGCTAAGACATTTGCGCGTGTCACTGGCCGGCTTGCTCGTAAAGCGCGTCGTCCATAGCTTCCCATGTTCGCGAGGCAGCAGCAATGGACGCAGGAATCCATGAGCTTGTGCAAAAGATCTTGTGGGGGGTGGGCTTCATGGCTATCGGCGGGGCACTGGCGGTCATGTTTTTCTTGATCTTTGCCCCGAGCATCCTTGGGTCGAGGACGATACAAATGCAACTGGACAGACTCCTGCACGACGTTGAGCAGATGAGCCAACAGTTGCGGAAAATAGCGCGGCATTTAGCAGACAAAGATGGTGAATCCTCAGGAGAAGCCGATGAATCCGGCAGCGAGCGGAATTGAGGGTTTTTTGGGCGAATGCGAGTCCAACAAAACGATATTTTGGTTTGACGGGAGTGAAAATCTTGGGTAAGGTCCGCTCCGAGAGCAGAATCTGACGGCTGGTTTGTGGGCCGGGCCGGCCGGAACGGCTCAGACGTTGGGAAGGTGGGATTAAGTTGTGGGAATGTCACGTGCGCCCGTAGCTCAATTGGATAGAGTCGCGGACTTCGAATCCGAAGGTTGCAGGTTCGAGTCCTGCCGGGCGCGTTTCATAATCTGTTCGTCGGCAAATACTTACACACATCACCTCTTCCCTCCTGCTGGCTGAAAGATACCCATTTCTGCTGGAGTGGGTCAGTCAGGTCGCTTGCCAGGCGCTTTGTCAGCGTACCGGTCGTTCTGGATGCATCCTTCCAACCGTGAAGCCGGCTATCCGTTTCGGATTTGATTGCACACTGCAGGCCATATATATTATATGTGGCGTGTACAGAACCGAATAGAGAATAGAGTTGACGAGGTGGTAATGGAAGCCGAAGCCTATCATATTGTCCCGGATGCCAGTATCGCAATCGCTCCGAGTTTTGGGTGCAACTTGTTTAGCTGGATAGTAGATGGTCAACCACTTCTGTACTTCCCTGAGCCGTTGCCGCAGCTCGACGCACCATTCTTTGTAGGCGGCAATCCGATTCTCTTCCCGTCGGTTGGTCGAACATGGGACAGAAGCCAAAAGGAGCCTATTGCCGATGCGTACCATATCCATGGCTGTGCAGATACGTTCGAGATGCCGGTCCATGGTTTGGGATTACTGGCAGAGTGGGTGAAACGCAGAGAACATGTTTCCGAGGAGTTGGCTTGCATCGAGTATGCCCAGCATGTCCCGGGCGAGGTCCGGGCTAAGCACTATCCTTTCGATGTTGAGCTTTCTATCACCTACAGAGTCTCTGCGCGTAAGATAGAGATGGAAGCATGTGTCCGAAACCAAGGTGCGAAAGCGGCACCTTTCGCCCTGGGCTTCCATCCATACTTCAAAATTGCGCGCAAAGAGGACGTTGAGGTATCCTTGCCTTGCACAAAACAGGTTATTCTTGACCACAAGTTGCTGATTCCAGCCGGCGAGGCACCGCTTGAGGAACCGAAGTTCCATCTCGAAAGCGACAGAAGGTACAACGCCGTATTCTCCGGTGTTGCCGGCCCATGTGCGTCCATCACCGATACCAACGCTGGTTGGAGAATTCGGATTCATGCCAACGATATGATTGAAGCATTCGTGCTGTCGGCCAAGCCGGGCATGCCACACGTTTGTGTCGAGCCGTGGACAAAGGGTTTGGGCAACTACGAGATGCTCGCCAAGGCAAATTGGCAAGATGGGGGTTACCTCAACGTCCTTAAACCCGACGAAGCGCGCGCAATAGAAGTCGCTTATTCATTCGAGACGGTAGGATAGTTCTCGGATACGGATAGGACACAGGGCATTGGTCACGGTTCTGTTCTTGGAGTAATATGTCTCAGGTCCCGGCGAGCAGTCAGTTCTGGGCCGAGGCTTGGTGTTGCGACCCATCCCTTTGGCCGGCGAACCGAGCAGACAACCATAGACACGTCCCCAAAGTGATCAAAGTCAGGCAGAATAGCAGTATGAACCAACGTTGCTGCTCGACGAACCAGAGCAGTTGCAGCATTATCACGCCCAGGCCGCCGGTAAGAAGCCCCACTATTCCGATTGGGCGGTAGTCGGCGCGCGTCCTCCGCGGAGGCACCTGCAGTGGGGTCTTCATTCTCGCAAAGAAAGCATCGATCTGTCTCTGCTCCTTCGGCGACGGATGCGTGCTTACACTGCAGACCAACAGAACGGTAAACGGAACTGCCAGAGAAGCCATCAATTTGCCAGCCAAGGTAACCTCAAATCCGAAGTTGGGCAGAACGAACTGGACAATCAACGAAGACCCGATTCCCAACAGGACAGCCCACCAGACAGCCGCGGCGTTTGTCCGTCGTGACACTACACCCCAGAGGAATGGCACTGCCATCGGGCCTATCATGATCGGAAGGATGGCAAACAGAAATTCGACAACGCCGCCCCAACTCTTGATCCTGCAGGCTACCAACGCTACCATTGTTCCCAGTAAGAGGAGTATGATCCGCCCCGCAAGTACTAACTCCCTCTCCGAGGCATTTTTTCTGAATAGCCTCGCGTAGAAATCTCGCGTCGCGACTGCGGACATCACGTTCAGGCCGGCACTGACACTGCTTACCGTTGCGGAGATCATCGCCGCCAGAGCCAGTCCCGTAAGGCCCGCCGGCAGCAACGCCTGGCACATCCCAACGTACACGACTTCGGCCTGCTTGGTGGCGAGCGGGTCCGTCGGATTGTAGTAGGCGGGATTTATGACACGGTAGACCATCAACGGCACAAGCCAGAAGATGGGCATGATCACGTACATTCCCGCAACCAGAAAACCGGACCGTTTAGCATCTCTCTCAGATCGGCAACTCTGGAACCGCTGAATGAACTCCCAGAGCGTACATATGAAGAACGTTTGAAATATCGTCCACCAGAAGAAATAGCTCCATGTGAACTTGACACGGTTTGGCTGCGCGTAATCAGCCGCATCTTGGGCCAGTTGGAAGAATCCCTTTGGCGCGTTATCTACAAAGCTCTGCAGCCCACCGGCAGCCTTTAAGGCGATGGGCAAGGCCAGGATTGTGACAAACGTCAGTACGAAGCACTGAAGCAGGTCCGTGGTCAGAACGGCCCAGAGACCACCGAGAACCGTGTACAACACGAGCACCACGACGATGATGACAATGACTGTATCCAGACTAAATACATCGATTTGATGGTGAACCAGTACTGCGATGCTGTACGTTGCCTGAGCGGCCAGCAATACACCGAAAGGCAGCCTGACCCAGACATAGAGTTGCCGCACCGGCCCGCTGAACCGCTCCTCAAGAAACTGTATGGGACTATCCACTCCCGCTCGCTTCCAACGGTGAGCGAAGAAGATGGTTGCTACCAGAGTGCCGACGACGATGACCCATTGAATCGTAATGGCCACCCAGCCGAGAACGTAGGCGATTGAACCCCATACAACAAACGTGCCGGCACTGAAGAACGTCATGTAAGATGATATTCCGGCCATCCACCACGGGGCGTTGCCGCCGGCAGCAAACAAGTCCCTCGCTGATCTCATGTATCGGCTGAAGACAACGCCGACAGCGACTATCAGGGCAATGTAGATGACGAGTACCGCCAAATCAATGGAGACAAAGCTAAGCAGGGGTACAGCTACCGTCGCATTCATTACCGTTCAGTCCTTAATCGCCTGTCGGTATAATACAACCGATTGTATATTGGTAGATGCTTGGATCTTGCCATAGATGTCAAGTCTGCATTTCTTTGAACAACTATTACCGCCCAGTGCAACAGCCATGCAGCGAACTTATCGGAGCAGGTCCGGAGCCATACGTATTGAGCATCTTTCCCACTTGCAGCAACTGTGCTATTCATAGGAAGAGGCAAAAGCACGTTCACGTTTTCTGAACGATTGGCGGCACAGTGAAAATTCTTGTTGGTACAACGTAACCACAGGTTATCGCCAGAGGCATCACCGCGATAGCGTTCCTCTGTAAGCACACAGTCTAAGTCCATCAAAAGAACAAAAAGGGCATACAACATCGCGTCTTGGACATTCTTTTCTTACTGCTTGCATTTTCTTGCTTGGAAATCTGGGTTCTGAATTCATGAATATGCTCCCTTTGATTGTGCTACCTCAACCAGCACCCTGATGTTTTCCTCAGAAGTATCTTCGTTCAGTCCGCCGCCCGTCGACAGAAAATAGCCACCGTTACTCATCGCCTGGGCAAGGCATTTCTCTGCAGCTCTTCTAACCGCCTCGGCGTTTCCGCGTTGCATGACTTCGACTCCGTCGATATTGCCCATGAGGCACACCTGTCTGCCAATGAGTTCCTTGGCATTTGCAAGGTTGGTAGTTACTCCTACCTGAAAGACGTCTATTCCTGCGTCAGGGAAGATGCTAAGAACGTGGTCTGTTCTGGAGTCACAATGAAGGACATAAATAAGTTCTGGGAATTTCTCCCTAATCAGGCGATGATATGGAAGCAGGAACTGCCTGTACATGTCGGCCGACATCAATCCTGCGAGGTCGTCCGTGATGAGCATTCCTGCGCAATCAGCCAGGAGCACAGATTGCGCAGACAGCCAGGCAATGACAGTCTCTGTCACTTTCGAAAGTAGGGTCTTCATCAGCTCCGGCGCGAAGTATAGATCCTGAAGGAAGGCGTCCATACCCCACAGGTAGCTCGCCAGCTCGCCCGGCCCATTAGAGTGAATGAAGTGCAGGTTGCCGTTGAACTCCGCTTTCCTTGCGACAAATCGCTTCAGTGTTTCCAGATGCCAGGGCATGAGGCCGTCCGTATGAGGGTCCGGCGGGTGGAAGTCGCTTATGTGCTGTTTAGACGTGAGATACTTTTCCCTCACGGAAGGCATTGTGTTGTCAGCCCAGCAGATTCTACCACCCCAGGCAGAAAACAGGCCCGTACCGTAATCAGGCCAGCAGCCGGGGATAAACACGACATCCGGAAACTTTCTGAAGGCCGAGAGCTGGACTTCCATCATCTTGCACGGGTCGTGCAAACACTCGAATAGCCTGACCCCGGCCAGCGAGGCGTAAAACCTGGGCGTACCCAAAAGAACGACGGGAACATGATCGGCTTCCCCGAATCTTACCGTTTTGACAAATCGACGCCACGCTTGCATTTGCTGCTCCTTTGAGACTGCCTACGGACCAAATGTGATCCATGCGCCTTGCTTCCACGCAGGATGAGAAGACCTCGCCGGGCAAGGGCACATGGCAAATGATTCGCCCGGACGGTGGCTTCGCCAATCAGCAAATACATTCACGGATCAACCATTCTGCCAGGACGCGACTAACCCCAACCAACTCCTCCAGAGAAACAGACTCATTGCTCTGGTGACAGCGACTACCCGCGGGTCCATACCAAACGCACTCACAATCCCGATCATACAGGCGTCTGAGACGTATGTCACAGCCGGAATTCTCACAGTGCTCGATTGTAGGTTCAGCCCCCAACACGTCAGCAACGGCACTTTTGAAACCTGTTACGAACCGGCTGTCAAGGGGCGTAAAAGATGGCTCAACAAAACCTCCGTCCAGGTTTATGATCACCTGTTTCGACTGAATCAGCGGGGCAAGAGCGGGCCAGGAACTGAAGTGCTGACAAAAGGCGTCCTTCACACTTGCGAGAGACTCCCCAGGTATTACCCCTAATACGCCATTGATATGAATGTCGACCAGTGGAGAACTAAACCAGTGTCCACCGCAAATCTTTCCAAAATATACCGGTGCCCGGTCGGCCCGACTCTCACCAAGAACTCGGGCGGCTTCGGCCCGCCGTTCTGTCCTCCATTGCTGAATCGCATTGAATACTTCCGTTAGCTGTGAGACCGTTGCAGTCGATTCTCCCCGTGAGCTGAGTTCACTGCCTTGGCCCTTGATGGTGACCTCGAAGCGAATCGCTCCCCGGTGACCAGTTACAATACGGTGCGCGCCCGATGGTTCGAGGAACATAGCTTGTTCGGCCGAGACGCCAGCCAGAACGCACGCCAGCGTCCCATTACCCAGCCGTTCTTCGTCAACCACCAGTTCGACCGCCACAGGCTTTGTCGGATACAAACCTTGCTCAATCAAAACCGAGAGCACGTAGAGCAAGCAAGCGATACCGCCCTTCATATCCGCCGCACCGTTGCCGTAGATGCGGTTGTCCCGCACCGTTGCCTGATATGGCGGAGAAGCCCAACCCCCAAGCTCCCCCGGTGGCACCACGTCTACATGTCCATTGAACAGAATGCGGTAACGTCCTGGTGCCGCTCTTGGCGCGCCCCAGACTGCGAGCAGATTCCGACCGTGACGCGCTCCGGAAGGCACAAATGCCGGATGCTCCTGCAATTGTGATTCACGAAGATATATCCAGGAAGTCGCCAGACCCATATATTCCAACAACCGTTTCAAGAAGCCAAGCGCTCTGGACTCAGCGCCGGGAGGGCTGGGAACAGCGATAAGCGCATCGAGCAACCCCTGCAGGTCTTCCGTCCTGCGCTGGATCTCTTTGTGGATACCGGCAGTGTTCACAACGTCTCTTACCTCGTCTATCAGGATCGTGACGTGACAAGCACCATCTTGTCCTCAAGGAAACGCCTTGCCCCCAGATATGTATTGTCCGGATTGCTGCAGATATTGATTTCGAGGTCTAAGGGGCCATCGTAGCCACTTCGCTGCAGAGCTGCAAGTAGTGTGATCCAATCGATCGTGCCTTCGCCTGGGGGGTTGTGGTCGTCTGTCGACCCATCGTTGTCATTAATGTGAGTGCCGTAAATGCGACCAGCAAACTTGTCGCAGATTAAACCAAAAGACTCCCTCAGAAAATGCATGTGTCCTGTATCCAGAATTAGCCCCACAGACCGTTGCGGCAAAGACTCCAGAAGCCTGAGCATACTGTCGCTATTGGAGACCAAACCATAAGGCACTGCTTCAATACCAAGTCGCATGTTAGCCGACTCGACCAGTTCTGCTATTTGCTCCACATGATTCACATACGACTTCCAGAATTCCTGCCAACTGTGGTCTGCCGGCAACTGCAGTTTCGGCTGCGTCGCCCCGGGGTAGGTCTCGTAATAGCTTACTACACACTCACTTGGCGGGGAGGCTGGGACATTTATCGTGTGGACGATCTCCAGACGCGAGCACACGTCAACAAGAGTCCTGACTTCCTCGAGCGCGGACTTCCAGGCAGCCTCCTCCAAACTACACACACCGGACTTGGCTGAGTGCATTATGAACTGTGATGACTCCAGCCCGTGATCCCGATACATATCGCGTAGCTCGCGGATATGCTTATCTGTGTAGAACTGCACTTGGCTGGAGCTGTAGGTCTCCAATTGCAGGCCCGCAAACCCCAAGGCAGCGACCCTTTTGACCGCCCAGACCAGGTCATCATAACGCAGCGCCTCAGCAAAGTGCGCGAAACAGTACGCAGGGCTACAACCTATCCTCATAGTGGCATCTCCTTCGTGGTCCTAAGCTCAGACGGCATTTGCAGATTCTCGTACCGACGGCGGGTTCTGGTCACGTCTGCCCTACTTGTTTTGCTGATCCGATTTATCATAAGAACCTTGCTTGACTGGTGGGGAGAAGACATAGAAAACTTTGAGGTCTGCACCCGGACCTGCTTCGAGGGAGTGTTCTACACCAGGGCTAACCAGCATGAATGAGCCCGGTCTAATAGCTTCCGGCTGGCCATCGAAGTACATTCGCCCCGAGCCGGATAGGACGTATAGGACCTCCTCGGCCTTCTCGTGCACATGTCCCGGAGCGCGCTTGGCGCGAGGGAACGTAGCCACCCCTGCACACATCCTCTGGCTTCCAGTCTCGGGTTTGACAATCATCTTGTGCGCTCGGCCTGGAAGATCCAGCGCCTCGACTTCGCTCTCGTGTATAACATAAGACATCAAGCTATCTCCGTATGACCACGTTCGTTTTTTACTTGGATGAGCATGGATTCCGCCGCATCAGCAATATGGTGGCTCGTTAGGCAGAATTCCTCTAAAAGATCGCTATGGCTGCCGGAAACACCGAATTCGTCCTTCAGACCGAGACAAAGCAACGCGGTGGGATACTCTTGAGCCAAGACCTCCGCCACCGCACTACCTAAACCCCCGATGACATTGTGCTCTTCCACCGTTACTATCGCACCTGTTCGCCTTGCTTCCTCCAAAATCAGTTCCACATCAATTGGCTTTAACGAATACATGTCCACCACGGAGGCCGAGATGCCTTGTTCCGAAAGAAGTTCCGCCGCGTCCAGGCAAGTTGACACCATCAGTCCATGGGCCATCAACGTTACATCCGTACCTTCTACCAAACGATGGCCCTTACCGATCTCGAACCTGGACGCAGTCTGCGTGCTGTACAAAACGGGTTCATTGTCGCGCAGGATGCGCATGTAGACAGGCCCGTCGTAGCGGGCCGCTGCAAAAACCATGGCACGGCAGGAGACCGCATCGGCGGGAGCAATAACAGTCATCCGTGGGATGGGCCGCATTACCCCTAAATCCGCTATACACTGATGCGTGGGACCGTTTTCTGCGGTACACAGACCCCCGTACGCGCCTACGATCTTGACGTTTGCTCTTGTCAATGCGACAGATGTACGTACCTGTTCACACACCCGCAAGGAAACGAATACGGCTAATCCTGTTACAAAAGGTATCTTACCACATAGCGATAGTCCGGCTGCCATAGAGACCATGTTCTGCTCGGCTATACCGACTTCGAAGAAGCGCTCCGGAAAGTGCTTGCGAAAGAAACACGTTTTTGTGGCATCAGCCAAGTCTGCTTCCAGAATCACAACCCTACGATTACTGGCCCCCAGTTCGACCAAAGCCTCACCATACATCCGCCGCATTGAGTATGTCTTCATAGCGTCTTATCTCCTGTGCGAGCTTAGGCAGACAATCGTTCATCTGTTGCAGGTTAACGATACTGTGCCAAGCACATTGATTCTCCATAACGGGGGCACCCTTGCCCTTGGTTGTCTGGCAAATGACCATATGGGGCCTGTTCTTCCGGTTTTTGGCCTTGCTCACGGCTCGTAAGATCTGACGGTGATCATGACCATCTATGTCCTGCACATCCCACCCAAAGGTCTTCCACTTCGCAGAAAGGTCCCACGGCCTTAAGACCTCGTCAAGTGTGCCGTCAAACTGAAGGTTGTTCAGGTCAAGAAATACGACAAGATGCCCGAGGCCGTAATGGGCACCCACTTGCGCAGCTTCCCAAATCTGTCCTTCATTTGTCTCGCCGTCACCGAGCACAACATAGACGTAGTAGTCTGCATGGTCCAGCCGGGCGGCCAGAGCCATGCCTATGCCGATTGATAGGCCCTCGCCAAGACATCCGGTGGTAGCATCTACACCAGGTGTGTGGTTGTGATCCGGATGACCTTCAAGTATGCCCCCGATTTGTCGCAGTTTTCCTAACTCGGTTGCAGGAAAATACCCGCGGCGGGCCAGTGCGGCGTACAGCGCGGGGGCGGCATGTCCCTTGGACAATACGAAACGGTCACGTCCCGGCCAGTCAGGCTCGTCAGGGCAAATTCTCATAACGTCGAAGTACAAACAGGCCAGAATATCCACACATGAGAGCGAGCCACCGGGATGCCCAGACTTGACGTTCTCGATCATCCGCACCACATCGTAGCGCATCTGAGCTGCATAAGCAATGGTTCTGCGAATACCCTGTTCCATCACTTGCTCCTCTCCTTCCGTCCTACCACCGCCCGAGCGGCGTCGACGATGTCGGCAACCGCCAGCCCGTACTTGGCCAACAGAGCCGGATAAGGGCCAGATTCAGCAAAGGTATCGCGCAGACCGATCCGACGCATTGGCACAGGTGCCCTTTCGGCAAGAACCTCGGCAACGGCACTACCCAAGCCGTTCAGGATATTGTGATCCTCAACAGTCACAACAGCACCTGTCTGTAGAGCTGCCTGAACCACAATGTTTTCATCCAGAGGTTTCAACGTATGCATGTCAATGACCATTGCTTCAAGACCGCTTCCTGCAAGTTCTCGAGCCGCCCTGAGCGCGTGGCTAACCATATCGCCAATGGCGACAATGGCAACGTCACCACCATCTTTGAGTCGGATCGCCCGCCCGATTGTGTACCGGTCGGTGATTTCTTCATCGTATAGATGAGGCATTGCGTCACGGGTACCCCTTATATAGACCGGTCCATCATACTTAGCCGCAGCAAACACAGCGGCACGCATCTGGGTGAAGTCGCACGGCATAATGACCACCATGTTCGGAATCGTCCGCATCAATCCCATATCCTCAGTACCCTGATGAGTAACACCGTCGTTTCCAGGCGTCAGACCCCCGTGACTCACGCAGATCTTGACGTTGGCCCGAGGGTAAGCGACAGTTGTGCGGACCTGCTCACATGCTCGCATACTGGCGAACACCGCATAAGTGGAAACAAAAGGTATTAAACCACAAGAGGCTATACCGGCGGCAACACCAATAGCATTTTGCTCGGCAACGCCCACGTTAAAGAATCTGCTCGGAAAATGTTGTGCAAACAAACACGAGCGTGTGGACTTCGAGATATCTGCCTCTACGCAGACAATACGTTCGTCCGTAGCCCCAATTTCACATAGGGCTTGGCCAAAGCCGTCCCGAGTGGCAATAGGCGCCCTATTTGCCACCTTCATACTTGCGCTCCCAGTTCAGTCAGCGCCAGAGTAAGCTCTTCGTCGTTAGGTGCGCGCCCGTGCCAGTCGCAGACATTCTCCATGTAAGAGACTCCTTTGCCTTTGATCGTCTGAGCCACTATGAGCTTGGGGCCATTAGTCTCGCGCTGCAGAGCCTCAAGAATCTGCAACATCTCATGTCCGTCGATTTCAATTACTTCCCAGCCGAAAGCATTCCATTTTGCAGCCAGTGGCTCAAGCGGCATTATTTCTTCCGTACCTCCGTCCAACTGGAGATGGTTATAGTCGATTATGGCCGTCAGGTTCCGGAGCCTGTACTTGGAAGCGCACATGGCTGCTTCCCAGATCTGGCCCTCGTCTAACTCACCATCTCCCAGCAACACAAAAACGCGATACTCACGCTTGGTAAGGCGGCCTGCCATGGCCATGCCTACTCCAACCGATAGCCCCTGGCCCAGCGAACCGCTCGTATAGTCGATACCAGGTGTCTTCCGCATGTCAGGGTGTCCCTGAAGGATACCGCCTATCTCGCGAAGGTGCTTCAAGTGCTCAAGGCCGAAGTAACCCCTCATCGCCAAAGCACAATACAATGCCGGGCACGCGTGCCCTTTCGACAAGATGAATCGGTCGCGTTCTGCCCAGTCGGGATCTTCAGGGTCGATTCGCATCACAGAAAAATACAGCACCGTCACCACATCGGCTGCCGATAGACTACCTCCTGGGTGACCTGACTTGGCTGCGTGAATCATCCTCAAGACTCGCTTTCGCAACTCACGTGCTATCGTGCGTAGCCTGTCAACGTTAGCGGGATCTACAGCAGTCATAATTGCCCCGGGTTTACATATGGCCGTATGGCGAAGTCACGGAAACAAAGCGCAGCTCCGTGTTGCCTGCATTCACCCAACGATGAGGCTCCAGCGAATCAAAAGTGATGGAGTCCCCCGCATTGAGTTCATATACGTTTTGCCCGATCTCCAACACCATTCGCCCTTTCAGGACCAGGGCGCATTCACGCCCGGCATGATGGTCTTGCTTGGGCCCGCTTGCTCCATCCGGCTTGGCCCGGACCATAGTGAACTCTATCTGCCCCTCATTGGGATCAGAGATGAACTCGTACTCTACCTGCCCATCCGCAGCAGTCAGTAGATAGCGCTCGTCGGACGATTTGACTCTGGGGTCGATCTCTGCACCGATGAAGAAGTAAAACATTGGTACACGCAGAACCTTGGAAATCCTGCGCAGAGTGGTGAGTGAGGGGTCAGCCGACTCATTCTCCACCTGTGAAATGAGCCCGCTGGTCACTCCTGCCAATGAAGCCAGTTTAACCATGCTCAGGCCTTGCTTCAATCGTAGCTCCCTTAATCTCTTGCCCACACTGGGGTGCATACCATGATGTTCTTTGACTTCCTTGCATTCGTTCGCGCCCATTTTGCTTCTCCTAGAAGGACTATCTGACACAAAGAGGCCTACCCGATCGTCAGGCCAATCTCTTCCATTTTTGCCCCGAGTACTCGCACGAGAGCAAGATCATTGGGGTGGGGCTCATGTTTCACTTCTTACCCGACACCGTATCCGCTGTAGGGCGATGTCTCTGCCTGCAGCACGTGCACAAAAACCGCGACCAAGCGAGTTAGTTGTGTTAACTATATTTAATAGAATTATAAAACACGGTCCCATCACTGTCAACTACTTTTCAGAAATATTTCCTGAAACTAATTGAAAAGGCTGTAAGGCCAACTGCCGACAGAACTTGCGAACCGGCTGCTTGCCAAATCAACTGGCTGGCATTCGTCCTGCCAGCCTGCTGAGGCTGCGGCATGTCGCAGTCGGGTAACTCACATCGGAATCCCGGCTGGTCGCGTCAAGCTCATGCGGCTGCTACTAACATCGTTGCCATGGACACACGAGCGGCCAACCGAATCGTGCTCCGCCCACACTGGTAATCGGCGCGCAAGACAGCGATGAGGGAGTCGACAAAATCGGCAAGCAAAAGAGCCGCACGCTTCGCAGGCCCCAATAAGTTGGCCCAATGGGCAAGCGAACGACGCCTCAAGAAGTGGCAGTGCAACCAGGAGATTTCAGCGTGCAGCCAAGGTAGAGCAATAATCGCGTCAAATCCTTGGTGTTCCTCGACCGCCTTATCCCCGTGAAGCAGGCTTATTCGCTTCCATGTTCTATCTTGCCGATGCGCCTGACGTGGCGTCCGCCCTCAAATGCCGTGTCGAGCCAGACTCCCACGATCTCTAGGGCTGTCTCTATTGACATCATCCGGGCACCAAGAGAAAGCATGTTGGCATCGTTATGCGCTCGGCTAAGCCTCGCTGACCGGACGTTCCAGCACAGCGCACATCGGATACCGGTTGTTTTGTTGGCCGCCATTGCTTCACCGTTGCCCGAGCCGCCGAGAACTATGCCGCGATCAAACCAACCGGAAGCCACTGCCGTGGCGGCCGGGCGTACGAAGTCAGGATAGTCACAGCAGCACGCGGAATACGTACCAAAATCCCTGACTACGTGATTCTCCCCCTTGAGAAATACGGCAATCCTCTCCTTATACTCATAACCGGCATGGTCTGAAGCTAACGCGATTCTCATCCGTTCTCCGGATTTCGCAGTCCCATTGTACTGACTCTTACTGCTACGGGACGGCGTTTGTCGCACCACCTGACAACCAATCGACCACGCTGTAGCTTCCTCACGGCGCCGCATTCTCACCGACAAGGCCTGACCCCGCAAAACCACAGCCTGTTCACCTCAGTGACCCGACAGGTACAGTTCTGTGCCCGCTCAGCAGGCTGCTCATCCTCCCCAAGAGGAACGCCTTTCTCGACCAGTTGCCATCCCAAAAAGCGACGCATGACACGCAGAGCTCACCTTTTCGTTCCGGGAGCTATAGGCCCAAGGTTCTCACAGAAACACCAAGTCTTTTACTCACTTTATACTTGTTTAGTGTCATTATAGCAACCCCGCCCAAAGGGGTCAACGCTTCTCGTGAGGTTCCTTGGGCCAACATGCGAGATGCCGTCACGTGCCACAGACAAGATTTTCGTTTCGATTCAACCGCGGATGTGCTTCGAGAATCGACTTGGGGGTCTTGTTGAGTACATTGGTCGTCTTGTCCACCCACCAGTGTTGTTCCTGCGCAGCCGGATAGATTGGTAACGGGGCAGAATCGAGATGTGGCGCGGTGGCCGGTTTTAATGCGCCTATTGACACTTAGAAGCCATTTCTCAATCTCACACAGGGGAACTCCGTCGTTATTCCCCTCGAACGCCTCAGTTCATCTTCTTCCGGCGAGCCGTATTCGGAGCTTGATGCGACAACAAACGGAAATATCCGCTGAGGCCGCTTATCTTGATACGAAAGCTGGTGCCGTCTTTGTCCGCTACCACATACCTGGCTCTCTCATCATAATGCCACGAGTCAGATCCTTCGACAGCCTCGGGTCTTCTGAATGATTTCACCCTGAGTCTGTAACTGCCCTTATGTGTTCCGGCAACTTGGATGCAGCCCGCCCCTTCGTCCACTTGGATGGTTACGTCAGAATACGCGATGCCTTCGCCTGTGGGCCGGTGATAGACAAAGCTTGACTTCCCAAAGGGATATATAAGAAGAGTTTGCTTTCCGGTGGAAGTCTCGTCACCGTGATTCGTGATCGACGTTTCAACGGCCATCGGAATAATTGAACCAACTCTTATGAACAGCGGATACCGCTCCAGAGGCACCTTATAGATGATGGTGGAACCGCCCTGACATATTCTGCCTTCATTCCAATAGTCTACCCAACCCAGTCCCTCCGGCAGAACGATTTCCTTCTCCTCCGTTCGAGTAGTGATTGTTGAGACAAAAAGTTCCTCGCCGAGGAAATGCTGGCGTCTTTGTTTGTCCGGTTGTCTGACGATAGAAATGCCACTGAGATTTGACTCAACACCGTAGCTGAATATGTATGGCAACAACTCGTTATGCAGGGTTGCATAGTATTGGTACACCTGAACGGTCTGCTCGTCATGGAACCAGGGCAGATGCTCTCGTAACCCGCCGTTCACACCTCCATTGCTCATCACGGGCATAAGGGCCCCTAATTCGACTTGCCGGATGAGTTCGTCTTTAGTCGGTGCCGCACCGATAGAGCCGCCGACCGCAAAACAGGGAGCCCCATATCCCGCCTCCGCGGCTCTATAGAGAGTCTCAAGCTGTCTATTCAGCCCCGCCCAGTCACCATGGTGGTCACCCCCCCAAGTTACGGTGCACTTAGATATAGGAGCAGCAAAGTCTCCTTGGTCAGGCTCACTGAAGGCCCTGGCCACAATGACTGCATGCGGGTTCACCCTCACCGTGTGGTCAAATATATCTGCGTAGTAATAGGGCTTGTACTGGTTCTTGGTCATTGTGCCAATAGAGGATTGAACCGTTTCTTCCAGAAAATGAACGCTCTGGTCCACCATCCATCCGTCAATGCCCATGCGCAGAATACCATCCATCTTCCGATGCCACCATTGGGTCGCTTCGGTATTTGTCAAGTCCACATGAACACCGCTTCCCTGCCACCAGTTGCGGCGCCGGCCACCGTCTGTTGCATAACCTTGCTTGCGCACGTACTCGTAGTCAGGCGAATCGGTGCTCACAAATCCGTTTAACCACAAGAGGACCTTGATCCCCTTCGAGTGGAACTGATTGATCATTGTCTGCGGATTTGGGTATGTCTTTCTGTCCCACTCGAGGCTGTTATATGCCGTTTCCCAAGGGCTGTATATAACCACCACACCTACTGGTATGTCACGCGATAGGTAACTTTTGACCAGTCCTTCACAGCCCTTCTGAGTGTTGTCGTTGTCTTCCCAGACCCATGGTCTCAGAGCCCACCTTGGGCATACCGGAGGATTCCTACTGAGAACCGTCGTGTCTGTTTTCAGTACTGGGCCATCATGGCCGCGCACGCTCCCGACTGACGCCACGGCCAATATAAATATCCCAAAGCAAATTCTGTGATTGGTCTGGGGCAATCCATGTTTCCATTGAGCATTCATCGTGCTTTCCACCTGGGCCGGAGCCTACTGGCACGCTTGCAGACCAGACGGACAACCAACCCTTATTTCGCTTGCCTTCGAAGCCATTCGACGAAATCAGAATTGATGCTGATTTCTTCCAAAGTACTGCTCAACGCTTGTTTCTCTTCTGCCGCACGGTTTCTCCAACTGTCCAGTTCCCTTTTCTCCTGCTCGCTCAATTCACGCTTTCTCATCCTTCGTCTGTCCTCTGCGTAAATCTCGGAGTATCCCTGCGCACGGATATAGTGGGCATAAGCATCTGCCAGTTTCTCATCTTTTCTCCTTAGGACCTTGATTGCGTACAGATGAGCATAGTCGGTGATTGACAATTGTGGGTTCCAGGTGAACTCCTCAAAGTGCTGGAAGAGCTTATCTTTCTGGCGGAATTGAACCGCTCGGATTTGCAGACCCTCCAGTCCCGACTTTTCCATTGCCATGCACATTTGTTTCATACCGAATTCCGGGTTGTTTCCGTGGCGATGGTAAAGGTACCAGTCACCCTCGGTTCGGCGACCGAGCATAAATGGCCTGAAATTTATTCTCCAGTCAATGTCTACCAGGTCCGGATAGTCCTTTTTGCGCTCAATGATGTCCTTTGCGCCAGGAACCCTCCAGATCCAGTACTTCACCGGGTGCCTTCTCGAACGGGCAACCTCCACCATGGCCTCAAAGAACGCCAACTGCTTTTTGTAATACTGGTCTGAGCGACAGACGTCGCATTGGCATCTCAGCCTCGGGCTGATACCTTCTCCGAACTGGCAGCCTATGGCCTCGACGCCAGGATAACGATCCAAAGCCTCATCCCAATAATCCCTCCAAATCTGCATCACCCGGGGCTTGTTGAGGCATACTACATTGTTGCTTGGTACACCCTCGGCATTGATTGTGCCAGCCAGCTCAGGATACACCTTTACTATGAAGTGCCACCGGTCAGGTATGTTGTGCGCGAAGAAGACGGTGAGGCCGCGTTTGCGGCCGTACCTGATAATCCCGCCCAAGTAATCTTTCTTGACGTTGGGATGGTCGCGATTAACCAACTCAGGAAATCTCTTCGAATCATAGCAAATACCCCAGGTAAAACCGGTATCGTGCAAAAGTATGTTGTTTATCTTGTGGCTGGCCAACCAATCCACGAAGCCCTTATAGTCATACCCGAACTCCCTCATGTACTGGCCTGAGCCCAAAAAGTCCGGTCCACCGACGGCCGTTTGCAGGCTGCGGTACTTAAAGGCCGGGGTATTCACTAT
>Ga0180433_10004969_pt1 | contig 18359 bp, 23 predicted proteins | sample SS_ome_8_FD_132980 | JGI IMG/M metagenome (GOLD analysis project Ga0180433, IMG submission 132980) | Hypersaline lake sediment archaeal communities from the Salton Sea, California, USA - SS_1_D_1 metaG | ecosystem: Environmental > Aquatic > Non-marine Saline and Alkaline > Hypersaline >... | reverse complement strand
CGGTCTCGGCTTGCTGGTCGGTCTCGGCTTGCTGTTCGGTCTCGGCTTGCTGGTCGCTACTCGCAGCTGCGGCCGGCGTTGCCACCGTCTGGTCGTCGGCCGTCTGGCCGTTCATTGTGTCTTCTGACATGATCGAATCCGGTTTGAGGTGAGAAGGACAATCGCACGTGGTGATGATCTGCTGCCCGTGAAAGCAACCGCCGGGACGCGGAAGTGAACTACTGAGAGGGGCAAACATATTCCAGCAGCAAAACGTCCCGGCGGTGTGTCGCGATATCACACGCCGGTGATGACCTGAGCACAATCGGCGTAGATTTCCTTAATCTGGATCTCAGACCGGGCTCGCACGATCTCTGATCGCACGGCAGGATCGTCATAGGTCTCCAGAGCACAGCCGATGCGGCTGCCGTCTTCGCCCCAGTGCAGCGTGTTCGCCCAGCGTGGCCGCTTCATGTTGCGGTTGTCGCTGTGCCGGTACAGCAGCACTTTGTCTTCCGGAAAGACGGTCGAAATCGACGCAGCGGCCATTTCGTTGGCGGTGTTCTTAATCGCACCCGCAACGACGAATCGTTCGACATCAAACACGGCCGCCATCAGCGACAGATTGTTCATGGCCGCCTTCTTTGGGTCGTCGCCGCCCCAATGCTTGATGCGGTCCAGAATCGCATCGCATTCGAGCAGATCCTGAAAAGCCGACCACTCAACGCACATGGCGTTCGGCACGATGCCACAGCGGTTTCGCATGGCAACCTTGCCGGCCAGCACGTTTGCTGTCGGATCTGCAGTCGCGTGAGTGCTCCACGCGGTGCCAGCCCCGGTTGTATTGCTCACCGCGTTGACCAGCGCGATCACCTGTTCTTCGATGTCTTCGAGCACCTGCTGTCGACATTCATCGGCAGCGATCAGCTCGGCATCAAACCAGTCACGGTTGATCGCGTTTTCGCGGGCGTCGACCGGTTCTTCGAAGCCGCGTTCTTCCGTGTTCCAATTGTCCTTCGTGAATTCACCGCCGCCGCGACGATAAGCGGACCCGGACGCGCGACGCGTGTCTTCAGACGACTTGAGAATCTGAGCCAGCGTACGTTTCGGGAATACGCCGTTCTGGTGCGGCACTTCAATCACCGGGCAGATTTCCATGCCGACGTAGCCGGCGCGGTTTGCTTCGAGATCAAACTCTTCAAGACCGTCGGCCAGATCGGGACGAGCCTGGCCGAGTGCAGCAGAGGGTTGCAGGGACATCCTTGTCCTCCTTGATGGCAAGCGGCGTCAGGCCGCGAGTAAGTGTGAGTGCTGTGGTGATGATCGTGCTGGCGAGCCGCCCGAGAACGGCTCGCCAGCGGTCCTAAGGTTGTTTTGATCAGACAGTTGTCGGTGTCACACCGTCGGCAGTGGCAACCGTCCAGCGAATGTTGGCACCGTTTTGCTTGGCTTCGAGAATCACGCAGTCGCCAGCGTCGCCAAAGACCAGCGTGTTGTTGCCGGTCTGGTTGACTGTCGTGGCCACAGTGACCGTGACATTGCCGCCATCGGTGTGCAGATTCAGAATCAGCTTTTGCCCGACAAACGTCGGAGCTGCGATCGTGCGTGTCTCTGCACCTGCGGAAACAATGTTGCAGTAGCCACTGTCGGTGACCGGAATTGCGCCAGCATCGCCCGGATCGGTGATCGGGTTATCTTCCGGCAGCAACTTGCGTGGGTTGTCCGGCAGGTACTCGAACACATCGCCATCGGCTGTCGTGGCGGTAACTGCGATGCCGCGACGAATCGCACCATCGCCGGCGGTGCCCGACAGTTTGCCGGCAGCAGCCGTGTAGACCACATCGCCGACAGCGATGGCTTCCGAACAAATGCCCGCTCGCGAGCCCGGTGAGTTTGGCAACACGACACTGACCGGCGACGATGCCGACCCGTCGAACTGCAGAATGCCGACTTCCTCGCGATCAGTGATGCCGGCGACGACAAGCACACCGGCACTGAGCTTGGCGCGCAGAAATTGACCGATTGCGGTCCCGCCGACGATGAACGTGCGGGTCGGGCCAGGGTTTGGACAGGCATTCGCCATGACTGGTCCTTTCTGAAAGTTGCCGGCTTGCCGGCAGGTTTGGTTTTGTGTTAGGTCGGAATGTCGACGATCAGTTGTCGACCGGTTGTGTCAGGCGATCAGGACGCGCTGGCCTGCGGTCGCCGGCCACGGCGATCGATGCGGCTTTCGCGCTGACGAAGATATGCCTCGTAAAGTTCGGGCTGCTCGTTCATCAGCTCAAACACGGCGTCGGCACGTGTTTCGCCGGCATCGTGTTTTTTCTTGAGCTGTCGTTTCCATTCCGCTTCAGCGTTGTCAAATTTCTTGCCACCGGCACCGTCGTCGTCACCATCAGCGTGCGGATCGTCGCCGGCTTCCGCGACACCTTTGCTGCCTGGTTTGGGTGGCGTTGCCGCTGCTTCGGCAGCCTTCTGTTCGGCTTGTGCCTGAGCAGTTTCTGCAGCTGTCCTGGCGGTTTCTGCTGCTTCCAGTTTTGCCTGCAGGTGGTCCGCCCACGCCACCGTCGCATCAGCGACTGTTGCATCGGCTTCCAGCTGCTCGACCAGAAAATCGCTGTCGGCTTTCGGCAGAGCGGCTTTCAGTTCCTTGAGAGTTGCGGCTTCCATTTCTGGTTCCTCAGTGTCTGTGGCAGGAGTGTCTGCCGGTGGAGTTGCTGAGCGTTTGCCACGAAACTGAGCACGCAGCTCAGAAAACGCATGCAGCACAGAGTCAAAGTCTTCAAGGCCGTCGGGACTGAACGCTTCGAGACCGTCGACGGCATCGGTCAGCTCATCTGCAAACCCGACTTCCAGAGCACGGGCTGCGGTGAACCAGGTTTCCACTTTCATCCAGTTGCGAATCTGCTGCTCGGTTTCGCCAGTTTTGTCGGCGTAAACCCGTACCATTTCGGTGTCAGCATCCAGCACCATCTGGCCGTAAGACTGCAGCTTTTCGCCGTTGGCATCCCAGACTGACCCGCGTGCCTGATGGATAAACCACTGACCGTTCTGAGCAATCACGACGCGCTGACAGGCCAGCGCAACGATCGTCGCTGCACTGCCGGCCGCATCAACCACTGCGACAGTTTCGGCGTCTTTGCCCAGCCGTTTGATCTCCTGAGCGATCGCATTGCCGACGACAGCGTTTCCACCGGGCGACAGAATTCGCAGTTCCCATCTTTCGATGCCGTCGCCGGCGGCCCTGACGATCTGCCGAAAGGCCTTGAGCGTTACGAACCCTGCCCATTCCGACATCAGCGGCGACGAGTCGATACGTGAATCAATCTCGATGACCGCTGTGCTGCCGGTCACGGTTAGATTGTTTTCGGCGTTGAATGGAATGATGTCCGGCATCAGTCGGCAGCTCCCCTGGTGGCAGGCTCGGTGGCATCGTTTGAGCTTCCGGCGTTCGTGCTGATCGACAGCTTCGTTCCTTCCGGCATGGCCAGCGGCAGCAGATCACGCCAGCTGATGCGTTCGGCCGGATCCTCGATGTGCTCATTGAGTTTGTTTGCCCGTTCGATCGCGGCTTCGATGCCGTCGGCACGGTCGTCAATGATCTCGCTATAAAGGTCCGCCCATTCGCAGCCGTATCGCTCCTGTGTAAAGCGCCGATGCGAAGTCTGGCCGCCGTTCAGGCGCATTGTGTCAGCGGTCGCGTCTTCGACAGGCTGGATCGATTCTTTGCGTGGCGTGTTCCAGGTGTGCCGCTTCGGATCGACGCCCGGTTCCTGAGCCAGCGCGGCAATCACGCCGTCTTCAATGATCCAGCGTTCCACCAACCATTCGATTGTTGGTCGATGCAGGCACTCGGAAAGGTCCTGGCCGATTTCCCGCCAGCGTTCTTCCGCTTCGTTCGTTGAGCCTTTCCAGCCGCTGAAGTTCGTGCTGGTCGGATCGAGCATCAGCACCTGCATTGGCAGGTCAAGATTCACAGCCATGATTGCGACGTGCAGCATGGCGTGCTCGAGCGAATTGGCACCGGGCAGATTCGGGCCAAAGCCGCTGATCGTTTTTCCCTTGCGAGGCCGCAGAATCTTGCCCGGCTTCATGTCAACTTCATCGCCGAGCGTGCTGTCAGCTGTCGCTACCTGCGTCCAGTCACCGAGTTCCCGATCGTCGTCATCGCCGTCGGCTGGCACGTCGGGGTTTTCTTCTTCGATAAACGTGATGCAGCTGGTGACCTGCTCGCGCACCAGCCAGGCAAACATGACATCGTCAAGCTGACCGCTGTCATCGCCGAAACGATTGAACGCCGTGATGCCGCGTGTCTGTGAGACTCGTTCGGGAAACGCACAATGAAAAACATGAGGCGTTCCATCGCTGTTAAACGCCGGCAGCGGTTCGGTTTCGTTAACTCGCTTAACGACCGTGTGCAGCGGCACGTCGGGTTTCGCGACAAAGAAACGACGGGCCCGACCGGTCGCCTGTGAGATCTCAACGCCGTTGATCACCGGATTTTTTCGATCGCTGTTGCGAATCGTGTATGGTTGCCGAATCCGGTGTGCTTCAATCGCCTGCAGGAATCCTTCCCGGCGCGGCACCACCAGCATGTCACCGTCTACGATGATTGCTCGCAACACATTGCGTGCGAGTCGCCGAAACGACAGCCGCCGGCGAATGTCCGTCTGCAGCGGTGAGGTTGACCAGGCCAGCCATTTGGCTTTAAGCACAGCATCCAGTTCGCGACTGCCGGTCTGTGGTTGATATTGCAAGCCGCCTTTGCGCAGCACGTTGGTGCAGAGTCGCCGCAGCGCGACACCCACGAGCCGATCGTTGGCGGCTATGTGCCGCGCGTACTCGATCATGCTCATGAGTTTCTGATCGCTGCGACTGTGCCAGTCAGCGTCCACACCAGACGAGGCACCACCTAAAGCGACGCTGCGAAACCGTGAGGGCTGTGCCAAACGGTATTCGCTGCGCAGTTCGTCAAACGCTTCCGCGACCGACTGCGGGTTCTTCGACCTGATCAGCCGACGCATCGACGGTGACGCAGAGCGGAATCCATTCCGCTTTGTTGTCGAAGTCCTTGACAATCTGCGTCTCCCGTCTCAAACGCCGGCCGTCGTTCACACGTGCGAGTAGTGGCGGCGGGATTCGAACCCGCGACCTCCGGGGTATGAACCCGGCGAGCTGCCGTCTGCTCCACGCCACGTCATGTCCGAAAGTTCTTACAGCTCGCCTGCAGAACTCGTTTCTGATCAGTCGCTGTAGAGCTTCGCGCCGCGACATAGCGGCGGGCTTCGTTTCTCAATTCCTTGAGTTCCGAAGCGTCGTAGTTCCATCCCTGGCGGCCTTTCTGCGTGGCAGTCGGCCGCAAACCGATCAGATACGTGCAGGCAACGACGAATCGCTCAGCAAGTGCAGTCGATGCCTGCTGCCGGTAGGACATCGTGTCCTTAAATTCGGCGACCACGTCATCGAATGAGCTGGCACTGGTGAGCGTTGGCGTCGTCATGGCGGCGAACGGTAAGCCGCAAAACAGAAGGACCAACTGTTTCCGACAGATCCGGGCGGCGGATCTTTCGGATCGGGTTAAGCGGTCAGAATCGCGGTCCAAACCAGCACACCGCGCGATACATACTCCACCGTTTCCACCCTGGTACTCGCAGCACCTGCATTGCCTCATTGAAGATGGCATGCACTTCGCGGCTCGGTCTGTCTTTGCGATCGCATAACCAGTCATGAACTACAGCGGCTTTGCCATACGTGCCCCAGGGGGGAAACAATACCCAGAACGGACGCGGCACACTCGCAAAGTCGGTGATGTACCCGGCCGGCACGCAGACCACGTCTGTGCTCGGATACTGACCAACGTGGTACTCAAATGATTCGACCAGTCGCCAGCGGCGATCGTCGATCGGGGAAACGACCAGCGGCGTCGTGAAACTGCTCATACGGCTGTTCTTTCTAGCATGAAAACGGCCGGCACCCTGACGGATACCGGCCGCACGGAGCGTGTGCCCGCGGTTCTTTCGGTCACTCACGGGTTGACCGCGACTGCGGAAATCAGGCCTGATTCACAGTCGGAGCAGCAACGAAACGGCCGGCTTCGATTTCTTCGCCAATCTGGTGACACAGCCACTTAATGAGATCGCTGACGCGATCGACGTGCGATTCATTCGGAAACTGCACGTGAGCGTTGCGACAGCCGGCGTGCGAGTTCCGCAACCCGAGCAGCTGTTTTTCATCAGTCACACGGGTGTCGACGCGGCCGCGAAACATATTCGGCCGAAACTGTTGCGTGGCGATTCGCGGCTCACTCGGCGTGCAGACAGGCACCATGATCTGCACCCACTGCACCGCTGAACTGTTCGCTGAACTGTTCGCTGAACTGTTCGCTGCTGAGTCACCCTGACCTGTGAGATCTTCGGTGCCTTCGTCGTCGTCTTCCTGCTGCCGGGCGACAAGCCAATCCAGAATTCGCAGAATCGGCCAGCCGTCGGGCTCTTTCTGCGGAAAACCCGGCTCCTTCTTTAACGCTGCAAACTGCTTGATGCTCAGGTCGCACGCTGCTGCGGCTTCTTTGTTGTCCGCAATGTGCGTCACTTCATCTGTGGCGGTTGCCGTGTCGTCTGACATTCACTGTCTCCATACGTGAACGGCGCATCGCGTTCAGCGTTGCGATGCAAGGAAGTTCTGGCCGCCCGGCGTCTGGAAACCCCGCGAAGGGGCCGGCAGTGTAGCGGGTGTTTGTGGATTCCGCTGCAACATTTCTTCCTTCGTTCTGGCCGGCAGCTTGCGCCACTTGTAGCCGTTTCGATTGCCGAAGTGTTCGGCCATGACCAGCGCATATCGCAGCGTGTCGCCGCCTTCATTCGGTCCGCTGCGTTCCCACTTCAGGCGTGGCCCGGTGTCGTCGGGATAGTCGGCAATCAGTTCAGACAACCATTCAGTGTCATCCGCCAGCTCTTGCGGAATCGTGACAAACTGCGGAGCACCTGGCTTGATGACGCCGGTGGTGAGATCAAGCCGCCACTGCTGTGTGCGGTCTGAGTTGACGATGATCAGGTCACCCATTCCGAGCTTGCGTTTTCGAGCCAGTACCTGACGCGGTGCGTTAGAACGCTGAAAGCCCAGCTGGAACCAGTCCTGAAACTCCTTGGCACCGCCTTTGATCGGCCACACGTTCTTCAGCCCGTCGCAGAAGTCGTAGACGCGATTGGAATCCACACCGTAGCCAGCGTCGATACCGACTCGCTTGATTGGACACGGTCCCAGCCCGTCTTCGTGATCGAAACCGTCCCGAAACCATTCGCCGATCAATTTCCGGAATTCATCCTCTCCATGCGTCACACCTTTCGCAATCACGTGACCGCGACGAATGTAGGACCAGGCCACCAGCGTCCAGTAGAACAGCATGGTTTCGCCGATGCGGCCGGTGTCGACGCCGGCCGTGACAAAGCGTGACGACTCGGGGCACGTGTAGAGTTCCGGTTGCGGGACGGCAAGACGCTTCGCCACGTCTTCGACTTCGACCTTGATCGGCCGCGGATCGAACGTGCGGCCGTCCCAGCTGTTGATGTAGTTCCGCACCTGGCCGGCACGGTCTTCACTGGTCAGAGCCGACACCCACTGGTTGGCGATCTTTCCGAGCGTGATGCCGGGCAGCAGTGACACCAGTGTCGGCAGCGGGCCGAAGCTGGCGTGCTTCCCGCGACGCAGCGGCGTGCCACACAGCTCGTGCGATGCCGGATCGATCCAGCAACCTTCGGGCACATAACGGCCGGCCTGCATCACGTCGAACCGTTCGTGCTCGAACCATTCGCCTTTGCACTTCGCACACTGGTAGCGGGCGGTCTGTTCGGCCGTGTGCGGATCCAGTTTGTCGTTGAGCTTGTCGAAGATGATGCCGCCGGGTTCCTTGCCATCGCCGGTCTTCAGCTCATCGAACTCGCCGCAGCGCGGGCACGGCACCTGCCACGATCGATTGTCACCGAGCTTCCGTTGCTTCTCGATGTAGCTGCCGTGCATCAGCGTCGGCGTGCTCAGTTCGATGACCTTGCTGTGGGCATAGCCTTTGGTTCGCTCCTGCAGGAGATACCGGAAGTCGGCTTCCGGATCGTTCGACTTGGGAGCCATCTTGTCGGTCTCGTTGAGCACGACGACCATCGCACCGAAGTCGGCGGCCGACGCCGCACTGCCGGCCCATGCACCATGCACAACGAACGTGCCCGACTCAATGCGATCGCTGCCGCGTTGATGTTTGGGCGGCAGCTTGTCCTGCAGCTGCAGCGTGCGGTCGAACAGTCGCCACGTTCGTCGGATGACTCGCTTGCACGATCGTTCGTCAGGTTCGCCCCATGCCATCGGGTGCGGGTTCGTGTCGGCAGTCTTCGCGACGCAGACCTGTGCGAAGGTGGTTTTTCCGACCTGTGACGCCGTCTGAATGGTCAGTCGCTCATAGAAGGGATCGTCGTAGACTTCGAACGGTTCCCGCATGTACGGGAACAGGTCGATGCGAAAGCCGCCTCTGACTTTGGAATCGTGCGGCATTCGCACGTTTCGCGAAGCCCAATCGATCGTGCTGATGTCCGGCCGAGGCCGAATGCACGCCAGAACTTCGTCAGGCAGCAGTGCCGAGATCGCGATCGTCATCCATGACTCGCTCAGGGACGCAGACGGGTCATTCGGGCCGGCGTGGTCGCGGCTTCGTCAGATGGCAGCGCAGGAAGATACACAGCTTCGACGCCGTCTGCAGCGAGATATCGGCTCGGCGGCCCGATAACCAGTGGGCCAGCGACGACTGCGGGACGCCAGCCGCGTGTGCGATCGCATTGACAGACCAGCCCCGCTCGACGAACGCCTCGACGCCTTCGCGAATCTGATCTGCCAGATCTTCCGGGTTGTCACGAGACATCACCTGCATCCTTCTCAGCCCGTTGCAGGACATCCATCGCCCGTGCGATTTGAGTCGGCAGATGCTCCTGCATCGATTCGACGTATTCGATTGTTTCCTCAGGCGAATCGAACCGAATCAGCTCGCCGTCAACCTGTTCGGGCCATCGCTGCAGGCACTGCCAGACACTCGAATGCCACGCCGTAAACTCGCCGTGACGACGGCTCGGACGGTACTTGTGCGAGTCTGGATACTCCATCGGCAAGGGCAGCATCTCCGGAGTGCTCGACGCAGCAAACAGACGAGAATCCGGCAAGCACAAGAAACGCTCGGCGGTCGCAACCGTCCGCCAGTCGGGATAGTCGACCATCAGCTGTTCGGAACGTGACAGGTACACATACAGCCGCATCGCTGCTTCGCCGAGATCCCGCAGGATCGGGTACTGCCGCGATGCGTCACGCGGTGCCCATGTGATCGGATCACGCAGGACGGCGTAGAACTCCTTCAATGCCGGCAAGAGTGGCCGTTGTGACTCCTGGAACAGGTCCATCGCTCTCCCCTTCTGACTGTTATCGAGGGGCCAGCCTAGTGCGTTCGCGATACGTTGTCCACGCGGGAACGGGTTTCTGATTTTTTTCAGATTTCGACGATCCATGACTATCCACGGTTCGTGCCGTGTGGATGATTCGTTCGCGGCTAGTGCAAACGCACTAACACAGCCGCGGCCATCACCACCAGCCCGAAGGATCACGACAATGGCTTCATTCACCGACAACCTGCAGTTCCATCTGGAATGTGACCTGCGATCGGCCTCGTTCGACGTTGAAGACAACCTGACGCGACTGGCCGAAGAATGCGAGAACCTCGCCCGATCGTTGATCCGAGCCGCTGAGCAGTGCCGGGGAGAAATCGAGAACGGCGAGAAGCAGGCCAGCATCAACAGCTGCGGCGAAGTTCAGGGACGCGGCCCGTCGATCGATCGACTCTGCGGTGAACTGAGACTTCGACGCGAGTACCTGGCCCGCCTGCGATCGCTTGAGAACGTGACCGAGTAGACCACCGAACCACACCCTGTGCCCCGTCGCATGTCGCGGCGGGGCGACCATCAACACTTTCTGAAAGGAACCACGACCATGACGACTTCGACCATCAACACCATCGCTCAGTACCACAACGCCGGATACCCGATCGTCGCCGTCGAGACAGTTGAGGAACGCCGGCTGATCGCCGACGTGATCGAGCACTTCGGCGATGACGCAAACGAATACCAGCTGATGGGCATTGCGGCCGCCGGCGGCCTGGTCGATCTGAAGCAGGGCATTGCGATCGATCCTCGCTGTCAGTTTCCCGCCGCATTCGATCAGGCGACGCAGCGTGACAACGTGATTCTGGTGGTGCGTGACTGGCAGCACATCGTCGCGAACGGGCCGGCGTATCGGCCGCTGCTCGATCGCATCGACGCACTGAAGGGCTGCGGCGCGTTGGTGCTCCTGCTGGCCCCGTCCTGGAATCTGCCGGCCGAGATGGCCCACGACTGCCCGATCATCGATCAGGCACTGCCGTCGCGTGACGATCTGCAGAAGGCACTCAACGTCGTCTGCTCTGCCACCGGGTTGAACGTGTCGAAGCCCGATGCACTGCTCGACGCTGCGACCGGGCTGACTCTTGAGGAAGCAGAATCGGCCTTCGCGTTGTCGGCCGTCGAATGCGGGCAGCTCGACCCGTCGATCGTTGAACGTGAGAAGATCCAGCTCGTGCGGAAGTCCGGGCACCTGGAATACTGGCCTGCCGTCGATGGCGATCAGGTCGGCGGTCTCGACGGCCTGAAGTCGTACGTGACCGACGAAGTGCTGCCGGTGCAGGACGATCCGCAGCTGCGGGTTCGCGGCGTCCTGCTGGTGGGCGTTCCCGGCACCGGGAAGTCCCTGTCAGCCCGAGCGGCCGGCAGCCTGCTGGGATGGCCGGTCCTTCGTCTCGACGTTGCCGCGCTGAAGGGCGGTCTGGTGGGTCAGTCCGAGCAGAACATGCGGGCCGCGTTGAAGCTGGCCGAAGCCGTCGCACCCTGCGTCCTGTGGCTTGACGAAGTCGAGAAGGGACTCGGCGGCTTCGCGTCGTCGGCTCAGACTGACGGCGGCACGACGCTGGGCATGGTCGGCCATCTTCTGACCTGGCTGCAGGAGCATCAGTCGCCGATTCTGACCGTCGCGACCTGCAACGACTTCAGCAAGCTGCCGCCCGAACTGACGCGGGCCGGACGCTTCGACGAACGGTTCTTCACCGACTGCCCGACGCCGGCGGAACGCGATGCGATCCTGCGAGTGCATCTGGAACGCTTCGGCTGCACGTTCGCAGACGATCTGATCGGCAACGTGTCGCGACTGACTGACGACTGGACGGGTGCCGAGCTGGAACAGCTGGTAAAGTCGGCCGCCCGTCGCACCGGCCGGCAGCCGACCCTCGATGTTTGCCGCGAACTAACGCAGCAGATCAAGCCCATCGCTACGGTTCAGCGCGACTCAATTCGCAAGCTGCGGGATTGGGCGAAGGATTCTTTACGATCGGCAAACAGCCCGCTCGGTGGCGACGGTCCCACCCGCCGCATTCGTCAGTCATCGCCCGGCCTGAACTGATCATGGTGGTGGTCCCGACCCGTCCCGGCTTCGGCCGGGCGGGTTTGGGATTTCTTCCGGTTTCGATCGTTCCCGCACTATCCACGGTTCACGCCGTGTGGATGATTCGTTCGCGGCTAGTGCAAACGCACTAACACACAACACCACCATCTGAAAGGAACCCTGACCATGACGAACTACGGCGACCATCTTCAACGCATTTCCACCGGGCTGCGGGTGCAGTTCGAATGGATGACCTTCCGTCGTGCTCTCGGCCGCGAGGTTGTCGATCGCTTCGCCAAGACCGTCGGTGCCGACCCCAAGCAGATCAACAGCAGCAAGGCACTTCTCGATCGGAAGCACCCGGCCGTCCTGCGACTGAACGCACTGCGTCGCACGATCCGTGACTGGTGGTTTGCGAACTCGCTGCCCTACGTTGAGCAGGGCATCCGACTGGTGCGGCAGGAGAAAGTCACGGCATTCAACGAGCAGCTGCAGGCGTTCGAACGCGAACTGGCCGACGCCGTCGCCGAGCTGAGTGCGGCCTATGCCGAGATCATCGACGACGCCCGCGAACGGCTCGGCAGTCTGTTCGACGGGTCAGACTACCCGGCCGATCCGGCGTCTGAGTTTCAGATGTCGTGGGATTTCCCGTCGCTCGCCCCGCCGGATTATCTGCTGCAGATCAACCCGGCGTTGTACGAGCAGGAACTGGCGAAGATGAAAGCCCGCTTCAGCGAGACCGTCGAACTGGCAGAGACGACGTTTGCGACGGAGTTCGGCACCCTGGTCGGTGAGCTTCGCGATCGCATTACGGCCGAGAACATGCGATTCCCGGAAGGCAAGCTGCGACACATCCGGGAGTTCGTCGGCCGCTTCCGTGACCTGTCGATCGGCAGCAATCGGGATCTCGATCGCCTGGTTGATCAGTTCGAAGATCTCGCCGGCGGAATCACCCGCGACGCGCTCGATGCTGACGCCGCGAAGGAGCAGCTGACGAACACGCTGAACGAAATGGGCGAAGCCGTTAACGACGTGCTCGAACGCCGGCCGGCTCGGACGATCCGACTGCCGCAGGCAGAACCCACCGCTGCTGAATGACGACTGACGCACCCACCACCATCACCACCACAAGGATCAGAACCATGACCATTCACAACGCCACAACGAACATCACCAGCGGCTTCTGCTGCGATCGCACCTGCCCACTGTTCGAAGTCGTCGACCTGTGCCGGTTCCAGCCGATCATGCGACGCATCGGCCGCGTCGTCGTCAATTCTCACACGATGAAGGTCGACGTTGAGTTCCGCGACCGTGACGCGTTCGGCCGGGCGGCCGAGCGAATGGGCGGCGACGCGATCGGCCCCGGCCGGCACGAACTCTTCGAACGTGACGACAAGTCGGGCGAGATCGCGGCTCATGACGGCTATGGGATCCGGCTGCCCGACTGGTCCTTCCCGTTGATCCTGACCGACGACGGGCAGCTGCTGTTCGACGACTACGAAGGCCAGTGGGGCAACGTCGCCGACATCGACGCGCTGAAGGCCTACTACGCCGTCGAGGTCGCCCGCTCGGCCGCAGCGGCTCAGGGCTGGTACTGCGAAGACGCGGCCGATGGCTCGGTCGTCGTCTATCACCCCGAGGGCGGCACGTTGACCGTGACTGCAGACGGCACGGTCGACGCCAATGGATTCACCGGGACCGGCTGCCACAACCCGACTGATCTGATCAGCCAGGCGATGGGCACCGTGACCGACGTGACCGCGAAGCCGGCGTACTACGCCGCACAAGCTGAGATTCGCGTGCAGGAGCAGTGAGGCTCCTGCCGTTTCTTCCCTGCCCCGTCGCGCGTCGCGGCGGGGCGACCATCACCACGAAAGGACTTTGACATGGTACGCCACACGAACCGACTGCTGAGCACGAGCCGAGCCACGAAGGCAGAGATCGTCAGCGAGAACAAGCAGCTGCTGCAGGTCGTCGAGACGCAGCAACAGATCATCGACGAACTGAAGCGACAGCGTGACGAACTGACGCAGGCGATCCTCGAAGTCGCCGGGATCGAACAGACGGCGGCAGCCGCCGCGTAGAACGCACTCCATCACCAGCCCCGTCGCACTTCGCGGCGGGGCGTTTTCACCGCGAGGACCACAACGATGTCTGACACGTACACCGCCGACAATCTGCTGATCTGCATTCGACAGCTCGCGACTGACCCAGCGATCACCGACACGATCTGGCTGCCCAACGGGATGGTCACTGTCGTCGAAAAGCTGGCCGAACTTGCTTCGAAGTACGGAGCGACTGACGAACAGATCGAACTGGCGATCGCCGGCGAAGACCCGATGCCGGCGCGACTGAAGGAGCACCTGGAAGAACTTCCGAACGGCGAGCTGCGAGATCATGCCGAAGAACTCGCGAACGCTGGCCTGCTGCGGGAGGACTGATTCAATGGCACGCGTCTATCTTCCCGGCGGCCCGCAGCAGAAGCTGATCAAAGCCGTGCGATCGCAGCTGCGGGTGTACGGCATCCGGCCGAAGGGCGACTGGTGCCCGATCTGGCAGGAGACCTGGCGGTGGGCACACGAGATCGCCATCAGCTACTACCACACGAACTGGCCGTCGGCTCGCGAGATCGCCGCGCAGTATGTGCTGCTGATCCTCACCGAGATGAATGCCGATGGTGCTCTGAAGCTGCCGTACCGGGCGACCAAACGCATGACGCCGGCCGTTGCTCAACGACTGACCGGCGGGATGCCCCGGCTCGAACTGAAGGACTGAGACGATGCCCACACCGACAGCATTTGAGATCGAACGGGCCGAGTATCGTGCGGAACTGGCCGAAGAGGAACGCCGCCAATGGCAAGCGGCGGCGGCTCAGTTTCCCGGTGCAAAGCGAATCTACAAACACGTCTTCACTGACAAGCTGCTCCACGGAGTTCGCGAGTGCGTTGAGGATCACGTTGTCTGGTCCGACCAGTCGACGTGCGACGAATTCCGCGAACGCATGACGCCAGACCAGCACCCCGGATACGAGTGCAACGGCGAGATCTTCTACCCGTTCCGGTTCAGTCATCACGTCGCGGTGTTCACTGCGGACACCTACAAGCCGCAGACTGCACAGCAGCTAGCTGACGCACGGGAGAAGCGGAAAGCAAAGAAGCGAGCGGCCGTTGAACGCGAGCAGCGGCAGTCGCTGTTCCCGGAGATCTTCGACGACGAACTCGCGAGGCTCCAGCCGGAAGAATGAGAAAAGCCGGCGGCGTGCTGTCACACGTCGCCGGCCGGTGCCGACCATCACCACAATGGAAAGGCTCAATGACTGTAACACCGGAACACTACGCCCGCCAGAGGGCAATTCAGCTGGGCATTCCGATCGCGACGCTTCACGACTGGTACCGGGAACTTCGACAGACGGCTCGTGCCGGCGTCGAGTTCGAATGGTCGATCCGTCAGGAAGTGTGGGAGCGGTACTGCTACACGACCGACTGCCGCGACTTCTGGCGGCATGGCATGTGGGTGCGATTCCCGGACGCCTTCGGCGAGGGCGATCACGATCTGATTCCCGGCTGGGATCTCACCGCTGACGAAATGGGATGGGACGCGCAGGAGCTGTTTGACTTCATCGCGGCCGATTACTCGAGGTTGCCGCCGGCGGCCGCGACATGGCAGCAGATTCTCGATCGACTGGAGACTGAAGATGGACCACTCGCAACCGTCACTGCTGGAACTGATGAAGCAGACAAGCCGTTCTGACTCCGAACACCGGCCGGCGGCCGAGCGTCAGATCGACAACAACGACAACAGCCGCCAGGGTGTGCTGTTCATCGGAAAAGACGACGAGCCGGGGCAGGGGTATCTGTTCGGCACGAAAGGATTCTAAGCATGGATTTTCGATTGTTTCTGACCGACATCGAGTTCATCGCCAAGCAGCGACCGCTGTGGGACCAATGGACCGGCGACAACGAAGAGCTGATCGACCTTGAGCACGAGGGCGGGTTCACTATCAACCTCGCCGGTGCGCCCCGGATCGGCGAAAGGATTGGCGTGTCGTCGAATGACGTGTATGTCGTCTTCGAAGTCGTCAGGCTGACATGGTCTGCGACGGTTGACGACGAATCCGGGAAAGCCGTCGAAACCCCACCGCACGAAGTTGAAGCCCGCATCGTGCGGATCGTCTGAAGGATCAGATCGAATGAAAGCGTTGACGATTCATCAGCCGTGGGCATGGGCGATCGCCGCCGGTCACAAGCGAGTCGAGAACCGGAAGTGGTCGACATCGCACCGGGGCGAGCTGGCGATTCACGCCGGCAGTTCCAGGAAGTCGATCGAGAGTGCGACTGCGTTCTGTCGTGATCAGGGTATCGAGCCGCCGGCGTTCGACGATCTCCCGCGTGGTGCGATCATCGCCGTGGTTGATCTGATCGACGTGGTCGACGTGTCGACGCCGTCGCTGCTCGATCGACCTTATGACCCGTGGGCGTTCGGCCCGCGTGCGTGGTACCTGGACAACATCCGGCCGCTGACTGAGCCGGTCGAGTGCTCGGGGCAGGTCGGACTGTTCGGCGTCGACGACGAATGCGAAGCCCGCATCCGGCAGCAACTGTCAGCCTAGCCCGGTCTTGTGCTTCTGCAGCCACCACTGACCGATGCCGATCGCGTCGGCGATGTCACCACCGGGATCCGGGATCGAGTTGTAGCCGGGCACGGTGCGTTGAATAATCATCGTGCGGGTTTTCTTCGGCACGCTGTTCGTCCATTCGTTCTCTGTGACGAGTGACGGCGGGCCGAGTGATGCGGTGACACCGATGACGTACCCGACAGCCATGCCGTAGCGGGACAGGCCAGCTCCGCCGCCCTGGTGACGGTTCCGGCCGACGTGACCGCTCGGCACTTCGATGACCACACGCTCGAAGGAATCGACCGGCAGATCCGTCAGGCCGTCCCGAATCCTGTCGAGACGATCGGCGAGCGGCTTCTTGTAGTTGCCCGGCATGATCCGGCCGACGTGCAGCAACTTCGCATGGTGACGGTCGAAGATGGCCCACCCGCAGCACGTCAGCGACGGATCGATGGCAAGGATCCTCATTTGCGGAGCGACTCCCGAATGCGAAACCCTCGCGCGTCGATCGCGTTCGCAGGACCAACGTACCGAAAGCCGCTTGTCATACGATCGGTCGATGCCGTCGCTTCCATGCGACTCACTGTTCCGGTCTTGCCCTGGCGTGAGACGAACCCGTGCTTGCGGATTCGTTTCCACAACGGCGAACGATCGCGGTGCTTGATCATCGCTGGGCTGCTGGTCGTCGACCCGTAATGGCTGCCGGTCGACTTGAACAGACTGGCGATGTACTCGCTGAAGGCGTTGCCGATGCCGACACCCTGAAAGTCCGGCCGACAGACCGTCCGATGCTCGCGCCAGTAACCACGCGGCCGATACGGTGAGTACAGCACGGAAACGAATGCGGCCGGCTGGCCTTCAACGAATGCGACGAAACACTTCGCCGCTTTGTGGAGGTTCCCGCTCAGATAGTGATACGGCTTGAATAGTCTCCAAGCGCTGCGATGTACGCGGCGAACGGTGAGCGTGATCGGCGGGCGTCGCCTTTCCCGCCTCCAGTGGAACTGGCCCGCTGCTGGATCGAATACCCAATCGGGATCGAGCCAATCGATGATGTCGAAGTGACAGGCGACGGCGACGAACTTCTGATTGCGTCGTCTCACTGCTTTCGCGACAGCGGCGCTGCCAACCTTCGCGACGGTTCGATCGACCACACTGGTGAACTCGTCAATCACAGCCAGCTCGGGCTGCTCAGCGAGAGCACGGGCGATCGTCACGCGGAACTGCTCGCCGTTACTGAGCACACCAAACGGCCGCAGCCAGTTCGGCGGCGAACTGAACCCGACCGACGACAGGAGTGCGGTGATATCCTTGAGACTCATGCCGGCCGGGAACGCATCCATGATCGACTGGTCGGCCGGCCAGTCGAAACCGTCGACCATCTCCGACTCGAACAGCTCGCGGGCGATCGTCGTCTTCCCGCAGCCGGACGGGCCGACGATCAGACCAATGTTCCACGGCTCGTCTTCGATCGGCAGATCGACTTCCCATTCAACGCGTGACGTGGTGCCCGGATCGACATCGAACATGCCTTCCATCTGCATCACGCGGGCGGTTCGCTTGATGGTCGTTTCTCTCACGACATGAACGCGCGGCATTCGTAGCCCTCCCCGCTAAGACGCTCCAGCAGCTCGGCCTGCTGTTCTTCGTTCGCGAGCTTCACGAGCACCGAATACGACTCCGGCGGCGGCTCGATTTCTTTCTTGGGCTTCTCGTCTTCCTTCTCGTCGTCGTCGGCCAGCGGATCGCCGATGCCGTCCAGCAGACCTTCGAGATCGAGCTGCATATCGACCAGATCGGGATCGTCGAACAGCTCCTGATCATTGAGCAGCTCGCCGAGCACTGCTTCGTCCCAGCTGCTGTACCGGCCGGTCGCGTTGTCAGCGATTCCAAAGCCCGTTGCCGTGCGATCGTCTTCCTCAACGATCACAGCGGCGATGTGCGTCTCGCCGTTGAGCTTCGCGGCTTCGACCGTGCCGTGACCGGCGCGAATCATCAGTTCGCCGGTCGGTTTCTTCTGAACAACGATCGGCTTTCGCTGCCCGTACTCGCGGAGCGATCCGGCGATTTTGCGAATGCCGGCTTCGTTGTGCTGGTTCGCGTTCCGATCATCCGGCACCAGTGAATCGATCTGGATCGCGAGCGGCTGGAGGGAGGGAACTATCCATGTCGTTGATTCCGGAACTGCTGATGCGTCCTGCATTTGCGTCTCATGGGAGGGAGGGAGGCGACCTAAAAAAATCGCTGCGGACGAAAACCGTGCGATGGATTG
>Ga0180433_10004967_pt1 | contig 18364 bp, 27 predicted proteins | sample SS_ome_8_FD_132980 | JGI IMG/M metagenome (GOLD analysis project Ga0180433, IMG submission 132980) | Hypersaline lake sediment archaeal communities from the Salton Sea, California, USA - SS_1_D_1 metaG | ecosystem: Environmental > Aquatic > Non-marine Saline and Alkaline > Hypersaline >... | reverse complement strand
TGCTCCAGTATTGGCTCCAGATCCTGCTCCAGTATTGGCTCCAGATCCTGCTCCAGTATTGGCTCCAGATCCTGCTCCAGTATTGGCTCCAGATCCTGCTCCAGTATTGGCTCCAGATCCTGCTCCAGTTTGCTTTGGTTTTAATGCTGTATAAATAACCACTGCAAACAATATTGGTGCACCCCACTCTTTTATAAAATTCTCCATTTCGCTATTATTGTTTTACCTGTTTGTATAACCACGAACCACCATAAATAGCCGCTGCGATGGGTAAAAAGTCGGCTAACATTGATATAGTATTCGCTCCACTGCTTATAACGTCTCCAGCACTGTCTACTGTCTCAATTATTGCCATAGCTACATTAGATAGGGCACAAGTACCTGCTCCAAATAAAGTTGCTACATCCATACCTTTCGAATGAAAATATTCTATAAAAGTACAATCATCTGGGCATGTATAAGAAGGTGGTAATGCTTGATTAGGTACACCCACCATCCAAGAAAACCACCACACGCTGTTACTATTGGCCGTGGTTATGTTTTCGGGCTGGTTCCATGCACTCAGCCATGCCTGGTTTGCCTGGCTTGTACTACCAAATTTAGCTTCTAGTGCTCGGTGCCAATCTAACCAATCCTGGCACGACCAGCACGACCAGCTGCCATTAAAATAACTTTGCAGATCACAATAAACAGGAATAGACGACCATGTAATATTAGAACCAACTCCAGCTGGCCGTGGTCTATCTGTATATGTAGTTAATGCAAAAATTAATGCTAACTGGCTGGTATAAAGATTTCTAATAAAATTTTGCTCGTCATACCATTGCAACCATACCAAATTACTAGCAGCTGTTACTGTCATAGTTTGGAGTAACTGCTTGTAATAATTAGACCAATCTTTTCTAAGCCATGTTTTATAGCTTGGTGTAATGGTGGCACCTATACCCCGTACTATTGGCTCTAAATTAGTAGCTTCTTCTGTTTCGGTTATGGTTGGATCTATTACACCAGATCCTGTTGGACTTCCAGAACCACCACCATCTGTTTGGCCTGTGTCGCTTGTGCTTGTTTCTCTAGTGGATAGATATAAACCAGTAGCAGCTAATGCTAATGGTATTAGATATTTATTTCGCATAATAACCTACAAATTTAACTTGTGTGGCTCCTAAATCAAATTGTGCACTAATTTCGTAGCCGTCCATAATTGGTGCATCTGGGTGTCCTTCAAATGTATAACTTTGTCCTGCTGATAGTTGTATAATACCATTTTTACCAATACTAATGGTCGTTGGATTAGTACCTTGGTTTTGGACGAAAAAATTATAACATCCTTTTAGTTTAACTCCAGGTCGTGACGGACTTAAAACGCTGGTTTGTATAGATGTTTGTTTTTTACTCATTGTTTTGTTGCCCTTTTAACATCCCACGGATTTGTGCAGCCATGGTTGGATTAGCTTCGATATAATTAGCGAGCTCTTGCATAAATTGCAACGTCTCACCAGGGAAAACTGCATCTATCTTTCGAATAGATACGGCCATAATTTTTTGTGCTTCCTGCACCTGCTGCTGCTCTGTAGGATCTGCTGCATTATTACCTGCTGCACCGTTGTCGATGTTCTGCTCAATAGCAGCTGGTGCTGGTACTGGTGCAGAAACTGGAGCACCAACGGCTGCTGGTGGTGTTAATCGATTAATTAAACCAGCTATAATTGGAGCAAATTCTGGTTTGGACATATAAGATACTACTTTCTCCATTACCGTTTCCTTATGATTAATAGCCGCGTTTATATCCTCTTTTAGCCTATCCATTTCGATTTTGTGCAGCTGGTTTTGGAACTCCATTTGCATTTCGAACATTTGCCGCTGCATATCTAAAATATGGCCATTATTATTTGATCCATTATTGTTTAAGGATCCAATACCAGCTGCTCCAGAATAACCGCGGTAAAGCGGATTAAGTACGGGAATAGTAAAACCGTTTGGGCTTGTTCTGGATGTTTTAAGCACAACCACAAAGTATTTTAGGCCACTCTCCCCCATTATTTGCATATTACTTTCTAATATACGCAAACTCTCATCTTTTTCTGGCACCGTGTAATTATGTCCAACTTTTTCTGCACGTTTCCCTGGGCTGGGTGTGTTAGCTATATATAACTCCCAATAATATGGGTCGCTATCATCTAGCCTATTATTCTCTATTACTTGCCTTACTTTTTCAAATGCTTCCATTTTTCCCCCTTGTTTTACGGCATTACATAATACAACCCGATTAATACTACTGTATCAGTGGCCGTTATTCTTGATGGATCAACAATAATAATATTTGAATTATCCCAATCGATGTCGTCCACTTTTCGTGGTGTTACTGGAATATAGAATTTATTAAAATATATCCTAGGCACCACATTTTGAGCTATTACCCATGGTATTTTTTCCACGTAGGTACGGCTTTTTGCTTTTAGCTCTACAAAACTGGCTTGCTGTGCATTAGTACTAAATACTGTTTTTCCTGTTGGGCTAACAGACTCATTTAAACCTATTCCAGTTAAAATTGCATTTTCGGGCAGACCTACACTAAGAGACGTGGATAACTGGTAAATAGTTTGTGTACTATTTACTGGTATCTCTAGCAATTTAAATCGTTCACCATCCAAGTTGGCAAACTGTCGAACCTGGGTGCACACGGGTACCTGCTCCGTATCGCATGGATCTTGATAAAAAAACACTAGCTCGAAGTATTCACCGTTGACTATTTGGCTATCTAACGTGGCCTGGCTAATTTTAATGGTGCTGGCGTTAAAATCGAAGTCGGCAACCTTCACTGGTTCAAAATATTGCGTTTCTCTAGATAATGCTCTATAGCTTCTATTTTCAATAATCGCGTGACCATTATTTTTTTGTAGATTAACAAAGGCGTTTTGTTCAATAAAACGGTTTATTAATGGCTGGGAATTATACGCTAAACCTCCACTAGTAGGATAAACGCGGCAAAATATACCAGTTAAAACCGCATTAGGCGGCAAACCATTTGCAAATGTTGTCGATATATTATACTCACGAACACCAGCGGATGTTGGTATTACTAGAGTTTTATAACTATATCCATCTGTTTTATACATGATGATTATATTTTAAAAAAGGGCTGCATAATATATGCAATTATGCAACCCTTTTGGATTATTCGATAATATTAATATATCGTGCTGTGTATTACAATAAAAGCGCGTCGCTAGCTTCCGATAAGGTAAGTGCTTCTGCTGCGTTACGTACCACGTAACCATCCAATAAAAGCACATAAACATTTTTACCTATAATTGGATCCCCTGCGATTTGTACAGTATCAGCTCCACGTGCTATTTTTAAATCAATTTCGTTTCTCTTGTTTCCACCAAATAAAACTGGAGCTACAAAAGCAGTTCTTTGTTCACCGTGGAAGGATCCACTACTAGCCTGGGTTGTTGCTGAGTCTTGTGTAATAGCAGCCGAACGAAAACGTAAACAATCCATGCTGTTAACTACCTCGTAGGTATTACTTTTAATTGATATAGTACCATTATAGATAGCTTCTAGTGCAGAAAATTCTGCAACATTTGCAGCTGTTGCTGGTAACGTACCAAAAACGGTTTTATCTGGATAGTAGTATAAAACAGAATTGCCTGCACGTTGGGCTGTTCCTGTTAGCTCCAGCTCCTTATATACTGCTAATGAAATATGGGTGATTGCTAAAACGTCATTCGTACCAAGGAAACGCTCCGTAGGTCGTTTAGATAGGTTATTCTCAGAACTTAACGTGAACGTATTATTTACATCTCCACTTGCTACCTGTTTCTCCAGTCTAATTTGTGTTGGTTGGATGTTAGCCTTAGCTCCGAACTTTTGACGCAATTTTTGTAAAACTGCTTTTTCTTGATTAAGATATATTTTTAAACCTTCCATGGGTCTAATATTTTTTTATTGAATAAAACGAAAAAAGATTTTTATAATACTAATGGATCTAATAGTATTAAACTATTTCCACCTCCATTTTGGGTGCCTTGTGCATTTTTTGCTGTCCAATTGTATCTGGCATACTATCCTGCCAATCCATTTTTGCCATGCTATTTTGCGCTCCAATATTGAAAGTCGGGCGCGTACCTAAAGAATACTGGTTTTGTGGTGCTATAGCACTACTAGATGGAACACCAGTAACTGCTGCATCTCCCATTGGTAAATACTGACCAATCAGTTCACCAGCAGCATCTGCTGCCATACCAATACCTAATCCTTGTACTGCATCGCCTTCCATACCAGCCAAAACTACACCTAAGCCTATTTTAATACCAGACTTTAAAAGTGGATTTGTGGCTAAAAACTCTACACGGTCTAAAACCATTGGAGCTACTTTTTTAGATACTAAAGCACCAGCTGCTGCTGCTGCAATTATGGTAATATTAACATCGCCTAAACCATAGATACCGCTATTTTGGTTTTGGCATGCTTTGCATTTTGCCATGATATTACTATTTTACGTTTTTTTTACGAATGAATTTACAATCTAATGAATAATAAAAATTACTTCTTTTTATTCATTTTACACGCCTTAACACGTGCTGCTGTTTTGTTGATATCTGCCGAACTTTTACCAGACTTTTTTGCATAATCTCTATAGGCTTTTTCAGCTTTTTTTAAAGATTCTCTACTTGCTGGTGTACCTAATCTGCAATTACGGCTGGCCGCTTTTACAAAACGCTGGTACTTTGTTGTTTTTCTTTTCTTCTCTGCCATAATATTGTTATTGAGAATAGATTTATTTATTGATATAATTATAACCAGCCCATGCTAAACCAGCAAAAGCTAGTGCTGTTCCAATATTTCCAGAACCATCTCCATTTTGGTTTCCACCTCCATTTTGGTTTCCACCTCCTGCTGTTGTCCAGTCGTCACCACTGAGCATTAAAGGGGCACCGATAGGTGCAAATGTGTCTGGTAACGTGGTGGGGTCTACTAGGTCGGCCTGTTGTTTTGTGGCTCTCATAATTCCTTCTACTGCTCCAACTACTGCAACGATGGCTGCAACAATAGCACCTATTAGTGTAACAGGATCCACACCAATGGCTGCTGCTTGTTGTTTTAGTATGTCGTTTTGCTGCATTAAAGAAAGTAAAATAGTTTCGGCTTCCTCTCCCCCGTTGGTGTACCTAATATTAGCGGCTCCCAAATCTTTAATTATACCCAAGTCTAAGCCCGTAAAAGCCTGTGCTCCTGTAATATAATTTATATGTGATCCATATTTTGCTGCTACTGCTTGCGGCACGTTATTAATATTAATACCAGCATCAGTTAGGTACGAATATATAAAACCATTTCCCAACTGTTTAGCATCTTGGAAAGTATCATTAATAAATGCATCCATAATTCCAGAACGTGCTCGAAGATCATAAATAAATTGCGTCCTCGTTTCCGATGTTCTGAATGTTAATAAATTACAATCTTGATTTATAACCAGGTTACTTTGCAAACTACCAGCACGGCATGCTGTCCATTGTTGGCTGGTTGGGCTAACTAATTTACCCAATGGTGGGTAAATTGGCGGCATAAATGGCTGCGATATATCCACATAACTTAGAATATCATTAGCACCATCTTTTAATGCTGTGGTTGCGTATTCATTTACTAAATCACCATAAACCGTGGCTAGTTCTGTTAGTGTTTTTCTGTAAATGCTATTTTTACCAAAATTATAGTTCCCGTTAATGTCAAAAAGTCCAGGTATATCTGGGTTATTTGAAAAAGCAGCTAATAAACAAGCTGGAACACTAGAAGGATTAGACGGAATATTTATAACAGTTCCATCTGTCTTTTGGTACTGCTCACTGTTTAGCCACAATCCATTAACCCTAGCAGCATTTTTTAATTTAGGCTTAGATAGTATAACGGGCTTTTGCAGTGCTGGCTGTTTCTTGAATTTAAGAAACTGGATTTTTTGCAAAATTGGGCTAATCTCATTAGAAAAAGATCCACGTTTTGCAAAACCGATTTTATGAAACTGCTTTTTTTCGGCTGCTGCCAATTCTGCGTCGACAACTGCTGCTGCTTCTTTCAAAGTTTCGGCCATGTGTGGTTTAAAAATACTCTTAACCTCCAAAGCACGTTTTAAAATCAATAATTGTGCATGGCCTGCTGTTATCTCAGAATATGGTATAAATTCCTGCTGTGGTAACTGCTGCTGTAGTTCCTTAATTTTCTGTAATCGTTTAGAAACATCTGGAGCACTATCTACACCCGAAATTTTATATAAGCCCTTCATAAAATCCAACTTTTTATTAAATGTTTTTTCGCTGCCAAATTTATTGTACACTGTATCTATTATAAACTCCTTACCATTAAGTATGGCAATAGTATATACATGAGTATAGTTAGTATTTTGACCGTATGAAGTAAAACGGATTTTGTACGGCACTTTCATACACCTAAGTACCTGATTAACAAAAAGTGTTTTACTTTTACAATCCCCTACCCCAATCTTCCAAAGTGCAGCGGGCTTTTTTACCAGTTGTGCACCTTCTGGATCCTCTTTATATTTAATACTATACTTTACAAAATACCATAGGTCTTTTAGCCCTTTTTCATCCTTTGAAAACTGCTTGGAAAAATCACAAAAACGATTATCGTTAGATCCATCTAAATCTAGTATGGCCTGTACTATGTCCTTAGTATTATAATCTGTTTTTACCTTCTCTTTTTTTCCATCCCTGGACGGTATATTTGTCGTATTAATTCGTGCCATATCTCCTATACTATAGATAGAGTTGTATCTATTGGAACGTTAATAACAGACGTGTATAGAGTTCCTTTAAATCGAATTACATTTACTAAAGATCCAAACCATCCATTTTGTGAAATTGAGTTAAACATATCACTAATAACAGTGGTGGCTGGCACGTCAAAACGCAAAACGGTGGTTTTAACCTCGCCTGGCACTAATTGCAGTGGATCTGATATAGTAACGTTTCCAATATTAATGGATCCATAATAAACACGTCCTGCGACTTGATTAACAGTAACAGCTATAGGATTATTATTTTGCACACTTACATGCCAATTAATGCGTAATATCCCATTAGTTAGTAAAGTGGTGTCTACCTCAGCCTGGCCTGGTGTGAAAACTACTTTACTCATGGCACCATTTACTGCTGCTTTAGTTGCCCAATATGCCATGGCACCAATACCAATAATCGAAAAAGTATTTTTAAAATCCATAATGGTTGTTTAGTAACTTATCATACCAGCAATAGCTGGTATTTCTTCAGCTTCGTACGATGCAAATAAAGGTGTGCTTTGTAAATCTTTAACCTCTTTACGGGTAAAAATTGCTGCATCCTCTATAGCAGTAGATAATGTATTATTGGCTGTTAGATATTCAATGGTTTGTACCTGCGTGGCACTATCCACCGTGGTTATTTTAAGCACAAAACGCTGATTAGATAAAAATTCTATTCTGTCCTCTGTACGGCTATATACCATAGCACCTATAACACCACCTAAAAAACCAAATAAAATAGATTTCATAATTACTATTTTTTACTCCATACTGTGCTCATTGTAGCACTATAATTTGCAATATTTAAAATTAAAATCAATGTTTCCCCTATGGTTTGCTCTACCTGGTCGTTTGGTATGTTAAAGTTTTGCTTTACATGATCGCGAATAATTGCAAGTTCTGACTCTTGCAAATCTTTTATCTCTTGCCAAATCTGTTTGGCATTTTTCACCACTTTAATGGCATCCATACCTGCACCTATTCCAATACTAGCACCCTCTAAAAATGTAACTTTCCCATCTTCTAGTGCTTGACTAATAGATTTACCCAAACCTATAGCAATGGTTACTGCTTTTTTAAGTTCCTCCACTCCGTGTTTTCCTTCCATTATGCTTTTGATTATAAATTAACAGTATTTGCTACTTAATAAAGTACATTTATAAGCATAATGGAGTTAAATAAAAAATCTGTTTTAAAATAAAACACTTTACAACATCTAATGCATATAATAAAAAAAGGGCATGCATCCCTGCATGCATCCCTTATAAAAACCTAAGCAAATTTAAAAACTTAACACTAAGTCGAACTTATATAAATAAGCTCTAAAGTGATATAATTATTTATACCAAAAAATAATAAAACTTTTTAGATATCTCTCTAAATATCCTAAGTTTTAAATCACCCTATTACCACAAAAGATTATCAGATATCCACGACCTAGACCATTTTTTTATCCTAGTTTTTTGGTGCCTGGCCTTATATAGTCGCCTTCTTTTATCTGCATAGCCTAGTGGATATTTACCACGCTTTTCTAGCTCTACATACGTTGGGTAATCGTTGTATCTCCTATCTCCCACCCTAGCAATTAAACGGCCTTTTTTATAAACATCTAATTTATAATTACCCGTTTTAGATACCTTTACCTCCACACCAATGGCTGCTGCTCTTTTCCTGGTATAATTAGTTATTTTATAGCGAGTAGCACCAATAGCTGCTGGTGGTTTAATACTCGGTTGGTGGATCGTTCCGTATAATAGGATTAGACCAAATATGTTTATAATTTGTTTTTGCGTCATTTTTTTGTTTTATATACTGTAGTAAAAATTTCTGTATGCGGTTGGTCTGGTATGGGTCAAAAATTCTAATTTTTCGGTACTGCTCCAGATTAAACTCCAGATCTTTTATAATAACATCATCTGTTAAAATCTTTTGCCTTATAAAGGTGCGGCTCCTGCCAAAGAACCGCACCAGGTCGTATTTAGATATTGTTATATTAGTTAGTATTTCTTTCTGCGTTTCCTTCATTAGCTTTTAATTTTTCCAGGGCTTGCTCCCAATATTCTAAACCTTCCAAAGCTGTTGCATAATATCGCTTTTGGAGCTGTGTTAAACTTCCTTTAGTTTGCCACTTTTCCACCCTGTTGTTATACTGTTTTATTCTACTTTTTACTGTTGCTTTTGTCATTTTTACGGTGGTACCATCTTCCTTTCTATGAATATACAAATTTTTATACACATCTCTAATTTGTTTTTGCAAATCAGTTGTGGCCACTTGTGCAGTGGCTTCTGCTTTCCTGTGTATACGCTGCGTATACGCTGTATCTTGTTTTTTTTCTACCTGTGTCGACTGTTGATCGTCACGGGTATAAGAAAAAGGTTTGATAACAACACGTGCTGGTGCATTAATAGGTGGTGCTGCTGCTGGTTGTTGATCCTGTGTAAAATCTTTAGCCGGTTCTGGTTGTGCATGGTGTATTGGCTGCACTTGGTTATTATCTGCACCCTGTACCAGCTGCTGTTGCTTTTGCTGTTGCTCCAATGGAGTAGGGGCTTGATTAGTTCCATGAACCATGCCACGCTCTAGTGCACATCTATCCAAGTATGTTTCCATTATTAAAAAGCATAATAAAAAAAACAGTTCGGTGCATAAGCTAATGTAACCTAAAACAGATCCTAAACCCTCCATTTTGCTTTTGTGCTGCACTAGCTGCTGCTCGTGCTTATCTTGTGCAGCTGTTGTTGCTTGTAAATTGTGTGCTCTAGCAGCTGCTGTTGCTTCGTTTTTCTGATCCTGCAAAGCAGCTATTTTTACCATTAAACTATTAATCGTTTCTTGGCTGTCTCCAGTTAGTACTCCTTTCCATCGTGGCGCATCTTCTCTAATATCGTCTATCTGTTTTTGTAAATTAGATATTTGTCCATTATAATCTGCTTCTATGCTTTGCAGATCTTGTAAAATTGGAGTGGGGGCTTGTGGTGCCTGGGTAACAGTTACTGGTACTTTCGTAGATCCGTAAAAGGATAAACCAATAGATAAGGAACACAAAAGCAGCATGGAAAAAAAGTAACTTGGTTTAAATTCTCCACAAAAGATTTTTTTTGTAAAAAAATTGCTTGTGGTGTTACGCTTCATTACCTCCACAACAACAGCAACGAATATGGATAAACCTATACTAATAACCGCTGCTATTGTTTTTGGTAAAAATAGGATATTGACATATAAAAATGAAAATATAGCAAAGGCTCCAGTCATAAAGCTAAATGCATTAAAAACGTAGCTGGCATAACTTGTAGCCCTGTAGGTAGTCGACCACGTTTCGCTGTATGATTTCTCTCTATATTTTTTGCTTAATCTAGCAGTTAGTGCTGCTTCGTTTCTTTGTCTTTTGGTTGTCTCCAGTTTGCTTTGCTTAAATTTTTGTTGTAACATTGCTTAGTAAATTGTTAAATTATAGAATAAAGTTAATAATGCAGTTTTGGTTGTGCAGCCTTTACTGCATTTTTTTATGGTTTGTTAAAACCTTATGCAGTTTGTTTTGCTTAGTATATAGCTGCACTTTATAAAGTCCGTTTTTTGTCATTTCTTCCAGGGCTTGTTTCTCGTCTAATACTCGAATGGAGTAGGGGCTTTTAGATCTTTTAACCTGGTCGTATGTAGTTGGAATACAGTATGCAAAATATTTAAAATGCTTATCGATGTTTTTATATTTTATCCTTAGTTTTTCGGCTGTAATTTTATCCAGCTCAACGGAACCACTAGAGTAGTGGAAACAACAAATTAAAGCATTTTTTTTATCAGCATTTTGTGCATCGTATAAATACGCAATTTCCCATTTTCCTTTTTCTTTACCTTCCAGGATATTAGCCTTTAACCGCTTAATACCTTTATCCCTGTTATTATTATAGTTAGATCTATAGACACCCGTACTTCCATCCTTTCTAACTATGAATAAATTTGTTAATGTTTGCTTAGATCGTGTCATAATATTTTTAAAAATTACTGCTTTGAAATTACAAAAATAGTTTGTTTTAGAAAACGCTCCAGGTATGTTTTTTTAGCTTCATTGGATAGTGCAGTATCTACTAAAAAATTATGAAAATTCATATAATCACGTCTTAATTGATCCTTAGCATATTTAAACCCATACTGGTGTAAATTATTAACGGCCTTATCTGCATATTGTACCACCATCTGTTTGGCTTGTGCATGTGCTCGGCGTTTTTTATTTTGCTGCTGGTATGCTTGCATGGTACGCTTTTCTTTCATTGCAAAAGAAAGTGCTTTATCAAAATATTGCGAAAAATAAATAGTAGGATAGTAGCAGCTATAATTGTTTTTAATTGTGTTGTCCAGCTGTATCTGTAAAGCTCGGTTAATATCTCTATATGCAGCTCGTAGTGGTTGCCTTAGATCCTGCTCTAACTTAGAATTAAAACGTTTAAGCATTTTATATTGTTTCTTTTCGCTGGATGCAATATAACCTGGATGGGAACAATAATTTTTTATAGCTTCTTTTCGCTTTTGCTTATAGATTGCCGATTGATTAACCAAAGCGAGTGCTAATAATTGCACCACCTCCTGCTGCACCTCGCCACGGAATTTTTGCCCCTGGTATAATGTTTTTTTAGCTTGATCCCATAAAGCATTAGCATTTTGTGTTAATTGCATGTGCTCCTGTGGATCCTTGGATAAAGATTCATGGACACTATACCATGCACTGTTTGCAATATTAGCTGCCTCCCTTGTTTTGCTTTCTATTTTTTCCACACCTTCCAAGGTGTTATTATTTATATTATTATTATTTAACTCTTTAGAGTTATGTATACGGCAAAGTTTGCCGATACCGCAAACATGGGGGGGTGGGGGGGTGTCGCTTTTTTGTTCTCCACATGTGTTGGTGTGGATAACTTGAAGGTTAAAAGATAGTACTATAATAAAACCATTCGCCGTTTTTTCACACTTAGAAGTAATAAAACCCAAGCTCTCAAAGTCTACAATATAATTATATACAGATCTTTCTCCACACTTAAAAGCATGTGCTAAATTGCCACGGTTGGTTATCAATTCACCATCAATTAAACCACCATTTTTTTGGTCTATATACATTAACTCTATTAATTGCTGAATGGCTAAAAAGTGCCCCATTCTAACAATACGACCAGTTTTTATTTTATGGTCGTTATCCTGCATATTATCCAGTACAGCCCACGTTTTTTGCTTTAATAGGGCTATATTTATTTTTTTAACTTTCGCTATAGTAGCAGCCATATTTGTTTTATTTAGCTTTGTTTTGGTCGAACTCTGAAACTAAACCAGTTAATAAACTATCAATAGTCAGATAGATATCATTTTCTTTATAATGGTGGTAATTGTAAATAACTACCTCTTGCTGTCCTTCTGGAGTACTTTCGTACATTCTAGTTAATACTCGGTGGTTAGTTGGAATACATCTAATAATATTAGCTGGTAATACTATAAAGATATCGTCTATCTCTAACTCTACTATCTTGTTATCTTCTAACCGATAAACTAAGTCTCCGATTTTAAACTTGCTCATAATCTTTATTTTTTGGTTTAAAAATGTGTGGGGGTATATTTCACAATATACCCTGCACGGTATAAAAATAAACTATAAATTATACACACTAAACATTACTAAAAACTATCCACCTTTAATAGTGAGTGGCAACACTTGTGCATTTTCTGCACTCCCTTGTGGATCCTAAAGGATTCGAACCTTATGCAGCCCTTAACGGATCCAAACCAGCCAATAAAACAACCCTATTTTAAACACTAACTATTATACAGTTTTTCCTGTAGATCAACAAATAAAGTCATAGTATAAGAGTCGAAATTTATCCATTCTATAGACTCTATTAAATATTTCAATGCTATCTGCTCAAAATAGGACAAAGTTATTTTTAACATTTTTTGCTTTTGGTTTCTGTTCTCAGCAACTTTTAATAAAAAACGCTCTCTGGTTGAATATAAAACAGATACCATTAACTCCATTGATCTATTACTAGTTTCTTGGTTTAATACCATATCAATTTTAGCAGCTAAAATTGCAGTATCAGAAACTGATAGTTTTATTTTGATACTATCTAAATTTATAACTTGTCCATCCATTTTTTGCCTAAGTTTTGTTTTGCATTTTTATAAACTTCGTTAAACGCTTTATTAGCTCGATATCCCATAAAGACCAGTGCAGAAAACACTGCTATAAACGATGGCAACAAAACATAAAAACCAGTCCAGATTATAAAAACAGATACTGCTATCTCCATACCTAAGTAAAACATAAACCAGCACATTTTTTTTTGATAGTTTAGCTCCAGTTTAGTTAATTGGTTTTTTGCTTTTTCTAACTCTAAATGCATGTGGGCATTATAAGCTATCTGTATTAAGTCTCGTTTTGGTATGTCCTGGTATTTCATCCATCTAATTTTACATTATCCACTATCAAACCAGTTATAAATGCACAAAATAAATTGATTAGTACAAAAACAACTCTTGCAGATATCGCTGGAAATTCGCCATAATACCATAATGATGGATTAAACGAATTATAGATAAAACTAAAAAAAAGGTACTCGATTAATGATAATATTAAATAAATACTCGTACCTATTACTATTTTACTATTCATCTAAAACCACATTTATTAAATTAACCACATTTATGGCATCTGGGGCACGCTCAAATAGTTTTTTATGGTAATCGCTAACAATAGCCCGTATAACTTGTGGTATACTATAGTCGACAATACCTCCTGTTTTATCCTTCCAATATTTTTTGATATCTAAGGTTTGTAGTTTTAATTTATCGTTTTTATCAATAATAGCTACCACTGCACCTGGTTTTGGCATAATCTAATGATTTAGTAAAAAAATATAATGTTTCCCTTAATGCAATTATAAAACATTCTTAATTAATCATCAAAATTAAACTATAAATATTATTTATGTAAATAGCTTAATTAATAGTAATTATCTATGTAAATAATATAGTTTTAATCAGGTATATATAATATATTCACCAGGTAACTATATTACATAACCATAAGCAAATCATAAAAATGAAAACAGTTACATCTATAAGTGGTGGCAAAACGTCCGCATATTTAGCTGCAAACTATCCTGCTGATGAATTAGTTTTTTCCTTGGTTCGTAGCTCCGACACAAGAATAATGTACAAAGATCGAACACTAGCTAAAAAAGTAGAAGATAGAATAAAAAAGGATTTCATAGGAACCCTAGAAGATGATATTATTATTAAAACTATATTTGATTTAGAGCAATATCTAGGGAAAAAAATTAATTGGGTTACTGGCCTAACATACGATGAAATTATAAACGGTACATCTGGTTTTTTGCCTTCAGTTCTTAGAAGATACTGCACAAGTAAATTAAAAATAGAGCCCATTTTTTACTGGTGCTATAATTTTTTTAATAGTAATCCTGTTTATATGAATATTGGCTATAGGGCTACCTTTGAAAAACATAAAACAGGAAGGCACAAAGGCAAAAATAAATGGGTGGACATAAAATGGAGGATACCCAAATTTCCACTAATAGAGGATAATATATTTAAAGACCAAATAGAAAATTTTTGGGAATTAAAACCAGTACAGTTTGCCAAAAGAAACAACTGTATAGGATGCTTTCATAGGCCTATTCAATTATTAAAAGAAATTAGTTTGGAATATCCGGAAAAATTCGAATGGTTTGTAAATGCTGAAAAGATCCAAAAAGGAACCTGGAAAAAAAATATTTCTTATGAAAATATTAAAAAACTAAAACAACAAAGGAAACTATTCGACTTTAGCAATAATTGTGGTAGTGGATTTTGTGGATTTTAATAAAACAAGCCCATGCAATAAATACTGCATGGGCTAACATAATATGGAAATACCTCTAAATATCAAACTATTAGCAATATAATAAAATAAGTCCATACATCACTGCATAGACTTACAAAATTATTTATGATTTATTATTTACATATACTAAGTTACAAAATAAAAATGGACTATACAATAACGTATAGCCCAAGGAAGGAAGGAAGGAAGGAAACACTATATTAAATCGTAGGCATGGTTAAATGTGATATCGTCCACGGCTTCTACTCCGTTTTCGAAATAAGCCAAAGCACGTGTAAGTTTTCGTAAATTCTCTTTAGTGTTAGATAATTGCTGGTTTCTACTCCATCCAGTACGGTTTGCTACATAGTTTTTATAACTATCTGTACCTCCACTATAGCTGTCTAGTATTTTTTCTATCGTATCGCGGCCACTATTCAAGTAATTACTCAGTAATTTAACCATGGCACGTACCCCCCATTTATATAGCTCGAATTGTTCAAAAACTCCATCTGTATTATTATTAATTGGCACTTTCCCCTGCCATGCTGATGGGCTTATTTTAATATTGCCTGGGTTATTATTTCTTATCCCCCTGGGATTTTGGGTATTTAAATAACTGCTGCTCCCGTTGAAAATAGACGTATACGGGCTTTGGTTGCTCCCCTGGTTGCTCCCTTGGTTGCTGCTTTGGTTTTGGTTGTCCTGCGCTGTTTGCCGTTTCGGTACTAATAAAAAGCCCAAAACCAAAAGGGCTAAAACTTTCTTTGGATCCATCACTAATTAGCGAGTTAATATTTATAATTGCAACACATGCAACTATATAAAAAAATGATTTTAATCTAACTTTTTTGGCTTGTGTCCTGTCCATTTTTTATAGCTTCTATTTTATCCTCCATTACAATTAAACGACCATTAATTTTTTGTAGCTGCTTAATAACTTCTGCATCCTCTTTTGCTTTAATAAGCTGTTCATCGTCTTTTAGTTGTTTCTCGCTCTCAATAAGACGACCAGCGAAAAATGCAATTAAAAGGGATCCTAAAAAATTTATGATGTCAAACCAAGGGATGTTCATATTTTAAACTTCAATTCTATATTTTCCTCCACAATAAATAGCCATTACCCAACGACCAGGCAATAAGGTATAATCTAAGCCATTAGATATTTTAAATTGATTTTCGGGTGCACTGCTTCCTAGATTAGATAATATAACAGTATTGGCCATACTTGCATTAAAAATCCAAATGGGCGCATCTAGTCCTGGCTCTGGATTTTTTAAACCAGATACCACTAAACCATTATTCATTGGCATAATTTTAACCAAATTACACTGGATTTCTAAGTCGTCCGTATTAATTGTAATTTGATCCATCATGGACTCAAATGCCGTATAATTATTAGTATTTATCATAACGTAGATATTTTAATAATCTCAACTTCTACAATCCAGTTAATAACTTGGGTGGATCTGCTGTCCACATCAATACTGTAACTATTGCCATTAACAGAATGTCGTACCCTTGGATTAGTACTAAAATTATCTAAACCAGTAACACGTGGACGGCTTGAAAAAGTAACGGCTCCTGCATTTTCTCTAACTGCACCACCTAATGCTGTAAAAGTATATGCATTAGCACCTGCTGGTGCCTTAGCTATTCCACGCACAAAAATATTTATTGCTTGTTTTTCTTCCAGCTCTATACTATATATAGCCACGCTGGTACTATCGTTAGTGGTTGCCGTTTTAGTTTCTGCTATTACAATACCCTCTGGTATCTCAATTACATCTGGAAAAAAAAAATTATTCAAAGCTGCTCTAACTTCGATAACTGTACCACCATATTGTGCTCCAGTTCTATCTAAAACCTCGCTGGGTGTTAATGCTGGTGTAAGTGGTCTATCTGTCGATATATTATACACTCTTATAAATCGATTATTTATAATCCTAGCTTCTAACTTACCCTTGGGTTGTGCATCTAATGGAGTAGTACCTAAATCAAAATTAACCATTCCGTTAGGCTCTCCAGATCCGTTTAACGCTTCGTATATTCTCATACCATTATATATTTACTTCGTTTCCTTTTATATCGCTCCAGTTCGTACCATATTGATTAATAGCAGCATTATATAATGTATTAATATCGTAAAAATTACGCATATCAAAATGCACGGGGTCGTGATATGTGGCAAAGTCACCACCCCAAACAAAACCTAAATCCCTGCCCATTTGCGGAATTCCTGTCGACTCCCACGCGGATTTAGCACTAGCTTTTTTCATTTGCACCCCTTCCTGGTTGCGGATGTTAATATCTATAGCTAATCCATAGTTATGGTAACTATAACCAGGGCTGGCGTTTTGGCTGTTCTGCTGTTTTAGCTGCTGCTGCTTGGCAAATGTTCGATAAGTACTAGTAAATATTACATCCCATCCCATTTTTTTAGCATTTATCGTAAATTTACGAAACTTTGCACGGGCTTTTGGGTGCAATATGCTCAAAAAATATTCTTGATCTTCACTAAGTTCTACACGACTACCACCACCAATAGCTGCTGCCATTGCCAAAAGTCCAAACGCTAAATATTTACTATACTTCATATAAAAAACTTGTATTAATCACCTATTTGTTGCAAAGCAAAATTAACTGTTTTTTGCTTAATTGGAGCAAGATCTTTATATATAGTAAAGGTCATTATATTAGTAAATGGCGTATCGATTTCCCACGCTATGTTACTAGTAAAGTCGTTCATCCAATCGCCTAACTCAGCCGTACCAGATACCTTTTTAAATGCTAGATCAAACTCATACATAACTGTACCATTAGACCAATTCGGCACCAAATTAATTTTTGGTGTAAATTGATCGATAACAGTATTAACTGCTGTATAAACTTCTAAACCTGCGTTTATACCCTGCTGTAGTAATTGCCCCCACTGCGACCAATTAACACCAGCACCTGTTGCTGCTCCTGGTGGTGGGAATTGTGACGAATGATACCAGGAACCGTTATATTTTACATAACCGTACATGGGTAAATCTCTTTCACAAACTTGTTCAACTGTTCCCGATGGTGTAAAGGTGCCTGGTACATCATATTTAAGTCCACACGGTGTTTTTGTAGTACTAGACGAAAACAAAAACAAAGCACCTAAAACTGCACCACCTACTAATATTTTTTTATCCATTTTAATTAAATAACGTTTGCTGCATTTGAAATAAAATAGTGCTGATTTCCTGACTAAGGGCGTTAGACGTGCCTAAATAATAAGATAATCTTTGATAAGTTTTTTGTACTATAGAGAATAATGAACCACTGGTTTCACCAGTTAGCACAAAAACCTGGTTTTCTGTGTCCTGGTCAAAATTATCGCTTGCAGTATTGAGATACGGTGAACTGCTGTTTAATTGCTCTATATCATTTTGCAAAACTTGGGGTAACTGGCTAAACTGCTCTAATAATTTGGATCTTACGTAGTTTATAAATTGCTTTAAAAAAACAACCTCGTCTCGTTTCGTTCCTAGTGACATAATGTCAACACATGAAATATTTGAGCAGTCATAGGTATAAGAAGGTAATATACTAGCTCCTGCTCCAGATCCTGCTCCAGTATTGGCTCCAGATCCTGCTCCAGTATTGGCTCCAGATCCTGCTCCAGTATTGGCTCCAGATCCTGCTCCAGTATTGGCTCCAGATCCTGCTCCAG
>Ga0180433_10004965_pt1 | contig 18369 bp, 18 predicted proteins | sample SS_ome_8_FD_132980 | JGI IMG/M metagenome (GOLD analysis project Ga0180433, IMG submission 132980) | Hypersaline lake sediment archaeal communities from the Salton Sea, California, USA - SS_1_D_1 metaG | ecosystem: Environmental > Aquatic > Non-marine Saline and Alkaline > Hypersaline >... | reverse complement strand
GGTGTGGATCCTGGTCGCGATATTCGTGTACTCCGGGGCATCGCAGGAGGGACGCCTGCTCCAGCTCAAGAACGCGCTCCAGGGTCTGCGGGTGCGCCAGGCCTTCTCTCGCCACACCCAGATCCTCTCACCGGATGAACCGATCAGCCGCGCCGCCGATCTCACGCTCGAGAGCTTCCAGTCAGATTTCGCCGTGTGCGATGGGGAGCGCATCGTAGGGTTACTCACACACACCGACGTGATCCGTGCGCTCAAGCAGCGCCAACCGGAGACGCCGGTGCGCGAGGTTATGCAAACTGAATTCCCCACCGCCGGGCTGAACGACGAGCTGTTCGAGATCCAAAGACAGATGACGGAGGCCAGCCTCGACGCATTGCCGGTGATAGAGAAAGGATACTTCCTGGGCCTACTCACCCGCCGCGACTTGACCGAGGTCTACCAATTGCTCTCGGTCAATCCAGAGCTACTGGCAAAAAGACAGACCACGTGATCTCTATCGCCGAGGCAGAACGGTACTACGCCGGGGCCGACGCCGTACACGACTTCGACCACGTCTTACGGGTATTGGCGCTGGCGGAGCGCATCGGGAGCGCTGAGGGAGCCGACATGGAGATCATCCGGGCAGCGGCGCTGTTGCACGACGCGGGGCGAGAACAGGCCGAAGCACAGAGGATCGACCACGCTGCTTTCGCCGCTGACCGAGCGCGAAAGATCTTGGCCGGCCATCCGAAGGCGAAGGTAGAGGCCGTAGTCCACGCGATCGCCGCCCACCGTTTCCGCACCGGGCCAGAGCCATCGACGTTGGATGCACAGGTGCTTTTCGACGCCGATAAACTGGATGCCATCGGCGCAGTGGGGGTGGCGCGGGCCTTCGCCTACGGCGGCGCGCACGGGCAGCGGTTGTGGGCGCCCATCGAGACTGTGAACGTGGACCGTTGGGCAAAAGAGGGAGACGATCCACACAACCACACACCGGTCCACGAGTTCGTCGTTAAGCTGTCCCGTCTCAAAGAACGGCTCTTCACCGCGACAGGTCTTTCAATCGCCGAGGAGCGCCACGCCACGATGGTCGCCTTCTTCGAGCGGCTCGACGCCGAGGTACGGGGAGAGCGATAGAGACGATGCGCCTCAACGAACTTCGCATGGACTGGAAGGCGGTCACCGCCATCGTCGCCTCCACACTGACAATGGTGATAGAACACTATCACCGCATCTTCCCCTACAAGGCCTACGACCGGCTGCTCCTATATCTGGGTGCGCCCCTGCTGATCATCTTGCTGGTGTTCCGCGAGTCGCCCGCCAGGTACGGATTCCGACTGGGCGATTGGAAAGCGGGGCTGACGCTCACGGCGGCAGGCTGCGCTGCAATGGTCCTCGTGATGACAGTCGTGGCTCGCACCGGTGCGTTTCGGACCTACTACGCGCCCCAGGCTGATTCTGCCATCTCCTTTCCCCTCTATGCCGCGCTAGACCTATTCGGCTGGGAGTTCCTATTCCGTGGCTTCCTGTTCTTCGCGCTCTACCGCATCTGTGGCCCTCACGCGATCGTGCTACAGGCCGTCCCGTTCACTGTCGCGCACTTCGGCAAGCCAGAACTGGAGACGCTGAGCTGCATCTTCGGCGGGTCCGCCTTCGGCTACGTCGCCTGGCGTACCCGCTCGTTCCTGTACCCATTCCTGATTCACTGGTTCCTAGCGACGATCACCGTGCTGATCGCCAGCAGTGCGGTGGGGTAAGCGTCTCACCGGACATTGTCGATTGGTGAGCACAGCAGTATAATGGTGACAGGGTTGGCGTTTGTCGTCATTTAGGTACTATAGTGATGAAGAATCCTCAACGGTATCGTATCGCAATCATCGACCTGGGATCAAACACCGCCCGCTTGATCGTGATGAACGCGATACCCGGCTACTCCTATCGCCTGGAGGATGAGATTCGGGAGGTCGTCCGTCTGCGCCAGGGGATGACCGAACATGGAATGAGCGAAGAGGCGATCGCCCGCGGTTTTTCAACGCTGCGCCTGTTCAAGCGGTTCTGTGACAGCACCGGGGTGGACCTCATTCTGCCTATCGCAACCAGCGCCGTACGCGAGGCAGCCAACGGGCCGGCGTTTGTCGAGCGGGTCCGCCGCGACATCGGGCTGTCGCTGCGGGTTCTGGACGGAGAACGTGAAGCCTATTACGATACTCTGGGTGTGTTGAATGAAGTATCGATGACACAAGGCATCGTGGTAGACATCGGCGGCGGCAGCGTGCAGTTGAGTGAAGTGCGCGCGGACCGCTTCCACCAGGGGCACTCGCTCACACTCGGTGCTCTCGCCCTGACCGAGCGCTTCGTGCACAACGACCCGATCAAGAAGAGTGAGGCTGAAGCGGTGAGTGAGGAAATCGAGCGCCAGTTAGATATAGTGCCATGGCTCGGACGGGAGATAACGGAACCGCTGGTCGGTCTGGGAGGCACCATCCGCAACCTGGCCAAGATTGAGGCCAAGCGCCAGGAATACCCATTGAACACTCTGCACGGCTTCAAGTTGAGCCGCGCTTCGGTCGAGGAGAGCGTCCACCTGTTTCGCGAACTCCCTCTACCCGAACGGCAGGAGATTCCCGGATTGAGCAGTGACCGTGCTGACATCATCCTGCCCGGCGCGATGGTCCTTCTGGCAATCATGGATCGCCTCGACGTAAACGAGTTGGTGATTGCGGTGAATGGATTGCGCGAGGGTGTCTTCTTCGAGCGATTCTGGCAGCATCTTCCCTATCCGGTCATCCCGGACGTGCGCCGTTTCAGCGCCCTGAATATGGCCCGCAACTATCAGTACCAGAAACATCACTCCAACCACGTCCGTTTTCTCGCCGGTCGCTTGTTTGAGCAACTGACGCCCTCGTATGACTATGGCTCGGCCGAGCGTGAGTTGCTGGATGCAGCGGCCCTGCTGCACGATCTAGGAAGAATCGTCGGCTACGCCGGCCACCACAAGCATTCCCAGACGCTGATCGAACACAACGGCCTGCCCGGGTTCTCCCCGCGCGAAATCGCGCTCATCGCACTTTTAGCACGCTACCATCGCAAGGGAGATCCAGACACCTCGGACTACCAGCTTCTCTTGAGCGACGACGACAGCACCCTTCTGATGCACCTGGCGGCGATCCTCCGCCTGGCCGAATGCCTGGAGCGAGGGCGTAATGCCGCTGTCGACGATGTGATCGTGACCCAGGGCAACGACCACATACGGTTGACCCTGGTCACCGATGAATACCCGGCTGTCGAGCTATGGCAAACCAAGCGCAACGCTTTGCCCCTGGCTGAGACGGCTTTCAAGCGGCGCGTTCTCCTAGACAGTACCGCCGCGCCCAGCGAACGGCTGTAGAGCTGACGGAAAACCCACATATGGACACAATCAACCTGCAACTGACGACCATCGCCCACGGCGGTGCCGCTCTGGGCCGACATGAGGGACGGGTCATTTTCGTGCCCTACGCGCTGCCCGGCGAAACGGTGTGCGTCGAGATCACCGAGGACAAAGGCCGCTACGCCTTCGCCCGCCTGGTCGAAGTGGTGGAACCCGCGCCCGACCGCATCGAGCCCCCCTGCCCCTATTTCGGCCCGAACCGCTGTGGCGGCTGCCAGTGGCAGCACGTGAGCTACCCCGCGCAACTGCGGTTCAAGGCCGAAATCGTGGCCGATCAACTGACCCGCATCGGGGGTGTCGCCGACCCCGTCGTCCATCCCACCCTCCCCGATCGGTCCGGCTGGGCCTACCGCAACCACGCCCAGCTCCATCCCGCCCCAGACGGGGGGCTCGGGTTCCAGAGGGCCTCAGTGGACCGTCGCGCCGAAGGCGACCGCGGCGTCATCGCCATTGACGCGTGCATGATCCTGCATCCGCTGCTGTCCGATCTCTACGCCACGCTCGACCTCGACCTCCCCGACCTCCTCCGGCTCTCGCTGCGCGCGGGCACAGCGACCGGCGACCGCATGCTGGTCTTCGAGATGGTAGAGGACATGCCACCCGCGCTGGAGAGCGACCTGCCCGTCTCCTGCGTTCTGCTGCTGTCTGACGGCCGGCATGCGAATCTCATCGGCAACAACCATATCACCGAAGTCGTCGCCGACCACAGGTACCGCATTTCCGCCCCGTCCTTCTTCCAGGTGAACACCCCGCAGGCAGCCGAGCTGGTGCGCCTGGTGACAGACTACCTCGACCTGCAGGGAGGCGAGACGGTGCTGGATGCCTACTGCGGCGTGGGGCTCTTCACCGTTCACCTGGCCGAGCGCGCCGGGCTGGTCTTCGGCGTCGAAGCCGATCCCGCCGCCGTCACCGACCTGCTGGAGAATACGGCGAGCCTCGAGAATGTGGAGATCGTAGAAGGCCCAGTTGAGGCGGTGCTCCCTGACCTGGATATCCCGCTCGACGCTGCCGTGGTCGACCCGCCCCGAGCAGGTATAGACCGCTTTGGGCTTGATGCGCTGGCGGCGCTTCACCCCGCCCGCGTCGCCTACGTCTCCTGCGACCCGGCCACCCTGGCCCGCGATACCAAGCGACTGGACCGCGCTGGCTATCACCTGGTCGAGGTGCAGCCGGTAGATATGTTCCCCCAGACGCACCACATCGAGAGTGTCGCTCTGTTCATCTTGAGCAAGCAGTAGAACGTATCCCAGAGACGTGACAAGCGCTCAAGGTGATCAACCCAGCACCCAACGCCCAGGCCCTGAATCAGGGCAGGCCTACGGGTGATCTCTCAGCACGAGGGGAACGTAGACCTTCGTCGCCCCAACCATAGGACGCGTAACCAAGGCAGACGTGGTGTACCGCCAGACACCGGCGTTGGAGGCCATCTGTACGTGCCCGGCGCTATCCACCGCGACGTCGTAGAGGTCGGGTGACCCCGGCGGTGCACCCAGGGCAGTCCAGCTCTCGCCACCATCCAGCGACCGGTAGAGTTGCTTGCTTGAGGTCGCGTAGGCGGCGCGATCGGTCCCATAGCGGGGCGAGAAGGCCACGTAGCGCATTTGCTCGCCTTCAGGCAGCCCAATGCCCGCCATATGCCAGTTCACACCACCGTCGGTCGAACGAAACACGGAGTACCGTTGTCGTCCGGCTGGCTCGACGTACCACAGGGCCGTCGCCAGGCCCTGCTCTCGGGTCCACGTGGCTCCACCGTCCAGCGTCCGATAGACGCCCAGATCGGTGCCGACCAAGAGGACAGGATGATTCGGCCAGCCGGGCGAAATGGCCAGCGATAGGACCGGTAGGCCCGTGAAGTCCGCTACCGGATCCCAGGACGCACCGGCGTCCAGGATTGCGAAAATGGTATAACGGACTATAATAGTTAACAGCTCTTACCACTGCAGCGCAGGTTCCTGATACAGGAAAAGCGCGGGGAGGAACCATGCCAGAAAATAGGTTCATCGATCTACAAGACCTGCTCCACGGCGTGTCAGCGCGATCCGAAGTCCAGCCGTCAGAAACCTCTCGCCCTGAGGTAGCTGCCCTCGGTCAACTAGAAGCAACCCTTCACCTCTCCAGTCCTCAGTTCCTTCGCCTCTGGGTGATCAACACATCAACAGCCCGCAAAATAGGATACGAGTAAGATGACGGTCATGACTGAAAAGCAGCTTCATCGTGGCATTGCCCTGGCTAAAGCAGGGAAAAAACCTGAGGCCAAACGCATTCTGGGCCAGGTTGTCAGAAGCAACCCGCAATCGTTCCCGGCCTGGCTCTGGCTGGCCGGCGTCGTTGAGACAGAAGAGCAACGACGGTATTGCCTTGAAAAAGCTCTGCAACTGAACCCACAGAACGAAGGAGCCCAGCGTGCTCTGGCACGGATCCAATCAGAGTCCGTCGGTCGAGCACAGGTTGCGAAACCACCGGCAGCGAAGATTTCCCAATGTGTCGAGAATTCGGAAGCGTTCAGAAGAGTTATGGCGAACGTTTTCGGTCCTTTGGAATACGAACCCTATTACACAGGAAAAAGGAGCGATCAGGACGTAGAAGAGCATCCCACGCTCTTGGGCATCTGCCAGAGGGTTTTCTCAGCCAGTTTCAGCGTGTTCGACCTATCTTCGGAGAATCCCAATGGACTACTTGAAATGGGAATCGCCCTCGGTCTGAACCGACCGATCGTCGCCACCGCCCAGGAGAAAGCGGCTCTTCCACCGGTGCTGGAAGGGCATCGCGTGATCCGATATACCGATTACGCCGATCTGGAGGTCAGACTCACCAGACTGTGTGAGCAGGGGTTTCCACCTCCAGCACAAGCGACGCCGGACTTCTGCTACTTCTGCGGTCGGGTCTGCAAGAGTATGTCGACCCCACCGGATGAGAACGCTTACCTGGTGCTCCATAGTTCCAAGCTTCTGTGGCGAAATCTTATGCAGTCACTGGCACCACACCTGGCCGGATACCACCTATACCCGGTCTACTTGACCGGTCGCGCCTCCAGGCCAACGCTGTGCGACCTGCGCAGGAGAATCCTGGCGTCTCAGTTCGCGCTCTGTCACTTGGGAGCATTGTCCAATGAGAGCAGCTTCCTGGCTCTGGGAATAGCTATTGGGAGCCGGGTACCCTGGATACTGCTATCCAAGAAGGAACAAGGTCCTATCCCCTCGGATCTACAGGGAATTGACAGGATCGAGTATACAACACTTGACGACCTGGAAGGACCTCTGACAGACACCTTGGGACTGTTTCTCGGCAGAGTTATGTCGGACACGGCAGCCAAGAATGATCAGACTGCGATGTTATCTCTGCCCTTCTGGATGCAACTCGAGGACTGGATCGAACGCTTCAAACAGCCTGCACAGGCCCCCCAGGTGCTCCGGGGCAGGATTCGAATCGCTCAATATGAGGGTCAAATGTGCATATCAGAACGCTCTGTCCCCAGGCGAGGGTTACTGGTTGGCAGAAGCCGCGAATGCGACGTAGTTGTGGACAATCAAAGCGTGTCCACTCGCCACTTCCGCATCTTGAAAGGTCGAGCTGGAAAACACTTCGTCGAGGATCTGCACAGCAAGAACGGTACGTTTCTCAACGGTACCCGTCTATCTCCCGGCAAGAGAGTAGCGCTTAGTTTCAACGATACCATCAGGATCCCCGGGGCGCGATTCTTGATCTGGGACGATCGCCCTCTGCCCGAGGGAGAAGCAGTTCAGACTTACGGTGACACCAGCCTGTTGCCCCCCATCCTGGAGCTTGAGATCCCCGATGTAGCTCCACCGACATACCTGAGCACCTGGAATCATTCACTGGTCTTGACCATAGTTCTTCCTGACGGCCGTCATCGCGCTATGTTTGAGGTTCAGGCGTATTACCCAATGGGAAGAATTATCTCAGAGTTGGTGGACTTGCTTGACCTGCCCAGGCAGAAGTACCGTTTCCGGCTTGAGAACGATGTCATAGATGACGATGAGACTCCCCTCAGTCTAGGGATTGAGCGGGGAGACATCCTGATCATGGCCCCAGAATAATCATAGGTGTCACGGATAGATAGGTGCAGCAAATGCAGCTTGCCCATTGCCCTGACGTGTCGCTGTGAAAAGATAAGCACAGAATAGAACGCCCGCTTCTCCCTATCTCCTGTCACCCCGTCCTCATCCCACCAAGCGTGCAACTCTCTCGCCCAATCTGCGTATTAAACACAGAGAGGAGGTAAACGCAAAATGAAACTACTTATCCGTTGGATCATCTCTGCACTAGCGCTCTTCGTGGCCGCCTGGCTCGTGCCGGGCATCGCAGTCGAAGGGAATGGCTGGGTTGTCTACGCCGTGATGGCCGTCATCCTGGGGCTAGTCAACGCCATCGTGCGTCCGTTGCTCAAGTTGCTGACCTGCCCGCTCATCCTGCTCACGCTTGGTCTATTTGTCTTGGTCATCAACGGCATCACCCTATGGCTGGCCTCGTCCATTGCCATCAACTGGTTCAACGTCGGCTTCTACGTGGACGGCTTCTGGTCCGCCCTGCTGGGCGCGCTCATCGTCAGTATCGTCACCGTCATCCTCTCGGCGCTGGTCCGGGAAGACGAAAAAGATAGATTTATGCACACGAGGACGCAGTGAAATGACTGAAACCAACAAACTGCGAAGGCAAAACGGAATCATCGCTGGCGTCTGCGGCGGTCTGGGGACCTTCTATGGCATCAGTCCGGCCTGGTTCCGCCTGCTGTTCGTGATCTTGCTGGTGCCGGGCGGCCTACCTGGCCTCCTGCCCTACGTGATTCTATGGATCATCATTCCCAAGAAGCGGTAGATCTGTGCGAGACGCAGTCTGAGGGAAAAGGAATCGGCGAGCTCTGCAAGGACGTGGTGCGTAAAACGTGAAACGTAAGACCTCTACGGCTGTCCATCACATTTCACGCACCACATTTCACGCGGTTTGCCCTACCAAGCGCCATTTTGTGTCGCCGACTCTGCCAAGATCCGGTCGTCACTCCCCAAAAAGTTACAGCGCAGAAACGTTATCGTAACGGAGGTGAAACCCACAAGACGATGTTTTCATGTATAATGAGGCCGTCTGATCGAAACATGGTAGTGCCTGGGGACCAGCTGACCCCGCCCTAGTTGGTTCTCAGGCACGCCGCCTTTTTATACCCGCTCACTCGCCCCACACTTACACTTCCACACGCTTTCCCGCGCTCCTGCTCACACCATTACCCACCAGCAGTCATTCGTCCCTCTTCGTTCGTCACGTCTCATTTGTCATCCAACGCCCTTTCTGCTATCATTCCCCCGATGTCCGATCATCTCCACGGCACGGTCGAGCGTATCACCTACTATAACGAGGAGACCGGTTACTCCGTCATCCGCCTCAACGTCCCAGGCCGGTCCGATCTCGTGACCGTCGTCGGCAATCTCCCCGAGGTGCAGCCGGGCGAGAGTTTGCGCCTGGAGGGCATCTGGACGACGCACCCACAGTACGGCCGCCAGTTCAAAGCCGAGCGGTGCCAGCAGGTGCTACCTGCCACCGTCGAGGGAATCAAGCGTTACCTGGGCTCTGGATTAGTCAAAGGAGTCGGGCCTGTCACCGCGGCCCGCATCGTCCAGCGCTTCGGGATTGAAACGCTTCGCGTCCTCGATGAGGAACCCCGGCGACTGCGGGAGGTATTGGGCGTGGGGCCGAAGCGGGCGGCCGCCGTCGCCAAAGCCTGGAAAGAACAGAAGCACATTCGCGAGGTCATGCTGTTCCTCCAGGGCCACGGTGTCACCACCGGCCTGGCGGTCAAGATCTATAAGACCTACGGCGACGACGCACTGCAGGTAGTGCAGGAAGATCCCTACCGGCTGGCCCGTGACATCTGGGGCATCGGGTTCAAGACCGCCGATAAGATCGCGCGCGACCTAGGACTGCCACCCGACGCGCCGTCACGCATCCAGGCTGGCGTAGCCCACGCATTGAGCCAACTGGCTGACGAGGGACACGTCTACGCGCCTGAGCCCGACTTGCTGCGCGAGGCGACCAGGCTGCTGGAGGTAGACATCGAACTCGTGAGCGAGGCGATCGGGGCATTGGATGCCGACGAGGTGGTGCGCCGCGAGCGGTTGATCTATCCCACCGCCGACGCCCTCCAGGACGCACGCTCGACGACGTCGCAGGTGCGCGAAGAGCAAGCCGTTTACCTGACCCCATTCTATTACGGCGAGATCGGCGTCACCCATCGCCTTCAGGCGCTTCTCGAAAGCCCCACCACCCGCTTGTTCCCCTTTCGCAGCATCGATTGGGACGCGCTGTTGGCCCAGGTCACTCGGGGCTCTGATACCCAACTCTCGACCGAGCAGCGGGAGGCCGTGCGCACCGCGCTCACCCACAAGGTGACGGTGCTCACTGGCGGTCCCGGTACGGGCAAGACCGTCACAGTGCGTACCGTCATCGGCGCACTAGAAGCGCTCCGCTGTCGCTACGCACTGTGTGCTCCCACCGGCCGCGCCGCCAAACGCCTTTCAGAGGCCACCGACCGTCCGGCCAAGACCGTCCATCGCCTGCTCGAGTACTCACCGCAGGAGGGGTTCCGCCGAAACGAGGAGAACTCGCTGGAGGCGGACTGCCTGATCGTCGATGAGGCCTCGATGTTGGACCTCCTGCTGACCAACCACCTGCTCAAGGCAGTAGATCCGGCCGCGCACGTGCTCTGCGTGGGCGACGTCGATCAACTGCCCTCCGTCGGCGCGGGCGACGTCCTGCGCGACATCATCACCTCCGGGCGGGCGCGCGTCGTCCGGCTCCAGAAGATATTCCGTCAGGCGGCCGACAGTGGAATCGTCGTCAACGCCCACCGCATCAATCAGGGGCGATTCCCCATCCTTAACCGGTTCGACGACTTCTACTTCTTCTCCAAAGAGGATCCGCAGGAGGCCGCCGGGTTGCTGGTCGACATCGTGCAGCACCGGATTCCACGCAAGTTCGGCCTGGATCCGGTTGATGAGGTGCAGGTGATGGCACCAATGTACCGGGGGGCATGCGGTGTCGCCAACCTAAACACCAGCCTGCAGGAGGCGCTCAACCCTGCCGCATCGAATCGGGTCGAGCGCCGATTGGGCGGACGGGCCTTCCGGGTGGGCGACAAAGTGATGCAGGTGCGCAACAACTACGAGCGAGACGTCTACAATGGGGACATCGGCCGGGTGACAGGGATCGACGCAGTAGAGCAGACGTTGACGGTGAAGATCGATGGCCGGCCGGTGGTCTACGACTGGGGCGAAGCCGATGAACTGGTGCACGCCTTCGCCGTGTCGGTGCACAAAAGCCAGGGCAGCGAGTATCCTGCCGTCGTGATGCCGATGGTGACCCAGCACTACATGATGCTGCAGCGCAACCTGCTCTACACTGCAGTCACGCGGGCCGAGCGGCTGGTCGTGCTCGTGGGCACACGACGGGCGATCGGCATCGCCGTGCACAACAACAAAGTGCGGCAGCGAAACTCGGGGTTGAGCGTGCGGTTGAGGGAATAGAATAAGAAGGAGCCATTCTACTGGCTCCTTCTTCATGTTCGGTGTGGGCTTCTTACGCGTTATACGCTTCAGTCTATCCGGCGCTCTTCGCCACCTCGACCAGTTGAGCGAACGCGTTCTCATCTCGCACGGCGATGTCGGCCAGGACCTTGCGATCCAGCTCGACCCCGGCCTGCTTCAGCCCGTGGATGAAGCGGCTGTACGGAAGCCCGTTCTGCCGGGCGGCCGCGTTGATGCGCGTGATCCACAATCGCCGCAGGTCCCGCCGGCGCTGCCGCCGATCCCGATAGGCATACCAGTGTGCCTTCATCCACGCCTCGTTGGCCCGGCGGAAGAGACGATGGCGCGTGCCGTAGTACCCCCTGGTCTGACGGATGATCTTCTTATGACGCTGACGCGTCCTGGTTCCTCCCTTAACCCTCACAGCACTACTTTCCCTTCTTGCTCAGATATGGTGCCAGACGGCGCACACGCCGCTCCAAAGCCGCGGACTCCACCGGAATCATCTCATCGAAGAGCCGTTTACTGCGCTTGCTCTTCTTGCGCCGCAGGTGGGACTTGCCTAACTTGGTGCGCGTCAGCTTACCCTTGCCGCCCTTCGTCCGGCGGAATCTCTTTGACGTAGACTTGTGTGTCTTGATCTTCGGCATATTATACCCTCATCGCCCTATTTCTTCGCGGGCGCCAAAATCATCAGCATCGTGCGTCCTTCCATATTTGGCCTTTGTTCGACCATCGCCACATCGGAGAGTTCCTCAGCGATCTCCGCCAGTTGCTCGCGGGCAATCTCAGGATAGGTGATCTCACGACCCCGGAAGCGGATGCGCACCTTCACCTTCATCCCATCTTCCAGCCAGCGCCGGGCATCACGCATCTTGAAAGATTTGTGATGATCGGTCGTCTTGGGGCGCAGGCGGATCTCTTTGATCTCGACCTGTTTCTGGGCCTTGCGAGACTCCCGATCCCGCTTCGCCTGCTTGTACAGGAACTTCCCATAGTCCATCACCCGGGCAACGGGAGGATCTGCCGTCGGCGATACCTCCACCAAATCGAGCTCGTGACCATGCGCTACTCTTAGCGCCTCAGACAACGAGACGATGCCCACGTGGGTGCCATCTGCATCTATGAGCCGGACCTTAGGTGCCCGGATTTGATGGTTGACACGGTACTTCGATCGCATGTTGGAACGACGTCTACTTCTCCTAATTCCTTATACCTCCCCGAATATAGGCCAACCGGATATGCACTGTGTAGATGATAACACAATTGTCCAAAGGTGTCAAATCGCCCCAGATCGTCGCCGGTCAGAGGACGCGTTTTTCCGCCACCGCCTCCTGTGCCAGTGCGATGAACTCGCCGACGGACATGGCACCCGGCACGCTTTCATCCCGCATACGCAGGTTCACCTGCCCAGCCTCCACCTCCCGGTTGCCCATGACGAGCATATAGGGCACCTTTTGCATCTGGGCATCGCGGATCTTGGCCTGCATGCGTTCGCTTGAGTCATCTACCTCCACCCGCAACCCCGCTGCTTCCAGTTGCCCGGCCACGGAGCGAGCGTACTCCACGTGGCGGTCAGCGATGGGGATGAGCACCACCTGCACTGGGCTCAACCAGACGGGGAAAGCCCCACCGTAGTGCTCTACGAGGACGCCGAAGAATCGCTCCAGGCTACCAAGTAGCGCCCGGTGCACCATGTAGGGTCGGTGTTCCTTCCCATCCTCGCCGATGTAGGTCATATCGAACCGCTCTGGCATGTTAAAGTCGAACTGGATCGTCGTCAACTGCCACGTGCGACCCAAGGCATCCTTGACGTGGATATCGATCTTGGGACCATAGAAGGCACCGCCTCCCTCATCCACCTCGTAAGGCAACCCTTCGACCTCAATGGCCTTACGCAGGCTCTCCTGAGCCTGCTCCCACCGTTCGGCCTCTCCCACGTGCTTCTCCGGCATCGTCGAGAGAAAGACGTGGAAATCGGAGAAGCCGAAGGCCCGCAGCAGGTCCAGCGAGAAGCGGAGCACTCGCAGCACCTCATCCTCAATCTGCTCAGGCGTGCAGAAGATGTGGGCATCATCCTGCGTGAACCCACGCACTCGCAGCAGGCCATGGAGCACGCCGCTGCGCTCGTACCGGTACACCGTACCCAGTTCCGCCCAGCGGAGTGGCAACTCCCGATAGGAGCGCAGGTTGCTATTGTAGATCATGATATGGAAGGGGCAGTTCATCGGCTTCAGGAAGTATTCTACCCCATCAATGTCCATCGGGGAGTACATGCTCTCCCGGTAGAAATCCAGGTGCCCCGACTGTTCCCACAGTTGTGCCTTGCCGATATGCGGTGTGAATACGATTTCGTAACCTCCCTCGCGGTGCCGCTCGCGCCAGAAGTCCTCGATGATCTGGCGGATACGCCCTCCCTTGGGGTGCCAATAGGCCAGCCCGGTCCCGCCTTCCTCCTGGAAGCTGACCAGATCTAGCTCCTTGATCAGCCGCCGGTGATCCCGCCTCTCCACCTCTTCCTGCCAGGCCAGGAACTCCTCCAGTTGCTGGGCCGACTCCCACGCGGTGCCGTAGATGCGCTGAAGCATGGGGCGCCGCTCGTCGCCGCGCCAGTAAGCGCCGGCTACGTTGAGCAGCTTGATCGCGTCGGGGTTGATCTCCCGCGTGTTGCTGACGTGCGGTCCCCGACACAGATCGACGAACGGGCCGCTCTTGTAGATCGAGAGCTTCGGTGCCTCGTCCAACGGTTCACCGTACTCGTCCGTCCCACCGGAGAGGATACCGTCGATCAGCTCCAGTTTATAGGGCTGGTCGGCGAAGATGCGGCGAGCGTCCTCCTCGGAGACCTCCTGGTACACAAAATCGTGCTCCTCAGCGACGATCTCGCGCATACGGGCCTCAATCTCCTCAAGATCCTCCGGTGCAAGCGGGCGGGGCAGATCGAAGTCATAGTAGAAGCCGTTTTCGATCGGTGGGCCGATGGCGACCTCACCTTCTGGGAACTTCTCCAACACCGCCTGGGCCATCACGTGGGATACCGAGTGGCGTAGGCGATGCAGATGATCCTCTTCGTGCTTGTGTTCAGCCATTTCTATTCTCCTCATTCTCAGCGTCCCAAGAAGCCCTTTGCTTCAGGACGCTCCATTTCATCGTTTGCATTTGCAGGGTGATCGAATTCGAGCCCATCACGCAGTCACGCGCACGGGTAGTGCCAGTATCGTCGTCGGCCATCTCGATCACCTCCTTCCAGTCATCAGACACAAAAACCCCCGCGCCTTGGGGCGCAGGGGTCATCCCTCGTGGTTCCACCCAAGTTCGGCAGGTGTACTACTCCACTGCCGCACTCTGAGGCGATAACGGGCCTTAGCCGGAGCCCCATACTCTCGGCTCGATTTGAGGGGCTCACTCCCGGGGGGTTTTCCCGACCGTCCGATCAAGGGGGCTCACAGCCTATGGCCCCCTCTCTCTTGGACCGAAGCCGGACGGTACTCGTCCCGGTCAACGCATTGTCTATAAATTATGGTGCTATTATAACCCGTTTTGTGAACCTGTCAACTCTGACCTGCCGCCCAGCCCAGGCTCTCCAGGCCAATTTCCAGCGCCGGGCGCCAGAGGGAGGGAGAGCCCAGCAACATCCGCAGGTAGGTCAGTGCCGGACCAGGCCGCAGCGCCCACGCTCGGAAAGCCCGCTGCGCCCAGCGCTCCAGTTCCTCTGCCCGCAGGTGGGGGTAATCCAGCACCGTCGAGCAATCCATATCCACCTGCTCCCAGCGCGTCCCGGGGCGGAACCATCCTTGCTCCACCACATCAAAGAAGAGGGGCGAGCCCGGGTATGGCGCGGCGATATGGAACAACGCCAGATCGAGCGGGAGCCGCCTGGAGAAGCGGATCGTCTCGCGGATCGTATCCTCCGTCTCCCCGGGCAGACCGATGATGAAGTAGCCCCAATTCCGGATGCCGGCCTCGTGGGCCCAGTGGAGCGCTCGCTCGACTTGCTCGAGTGTGATCCCCTTGCGGGCACATCGCAGGACTTCTTCGCTGCCCGACTCAATCCCCCACGAGATCATCCAGCAGCCGGCCTGGCCCATCAGCCGCAGCATCTCGGGGTCCACGAAGTCCACGCGACTGTTACAGGTCCACCGCAGCCGCAGACCTCGCTCCAGGATCAACTCACACAACCCCACCACCTGCTCCCGGCTGACGGTGAACAAATCGGCGTACATATGGACGCTTCGGACGCCCAGTTCATCCAGCAACTCCAGCTCCGCCAGGATGTTCTCGGGCGAGCGAAAGCGGACGGAACGACCGTAAGAAACGTGCTTGATGCAGAAGCGACAGTTGCCTGGGCATCCCCGGCTGGTGACGACGAAGGCATAGTTGCCTCGCACCAACGGTGCCCGATATTTATCCAGCGGCAACAGGTCGTGACGGGGCAGCGGCAGATCGTCCAGGTTGCGGATGAAGGGACGGTCGGTGTTGACGACGATTTCCTGTCCGTCGCGCCACACGAGGCCCTTGATGGGTCTCAAGTTGGAGGTTTCAGGTTTCAGGTTTAGCCAGACGGGACGCCAGTCGGGGTCGGCCTCGGTGAACAGCTTGTGCAGCCGATCCGCGAACTCTGCCTCCATCTCCGACCACAATGCTTGCGGTTCAGGCTTTGGGCTTTGGGATTTGGGATTTGGGATTTGATTCAGTGTGTCGACCAATTCCCGCAGCGTCAGCTCTGGCTCTCCACGCAGGACGAAGTCCAGGCTGGGGTAAGCGCGCAGCGTCTCGCGGGGGATGGCGGTGACGTGGGTGCCGAAGGCGATCGTCGTCGCCCCCATGCTGCGCGCCAAGAAGGCACCGTACATGTCGTTGCGCAACGTCGGGGCGGTGACCTGGGTGACGTAATAGCGCGGACGTTTCTCCTCCAGCAGCCGCTCGAACGCATCCCAGCCCATCCGCAGTGGGATAGCATCAACGATCTCCACCCGGTAGTCAGGAAAGAGGGCAGCCATCTGGGCCAAGCTGACCTGCGGCCAGATCATCCCCTCCCGGGACCGCCGCCCCACCCGGTGCTGGCTGCGGATCCAGATGCCGCCGTCTGGAGCAGGCGGGTTGACGAAGAGGATATCCACAGCGTCATCAGGCCGGGCATCCTGCCCGGCCCGCACTACTGCATCGGCGTCGGGGAAGTCGGGCAATGGGACGCGCTCACTTATGCCTGCTCCACGGTTCACCCTTCGCATAATACCCCCTCTGGTTCCAATTCCAAAGGGGCACCCTCCAGATCCTGAGCCACCTGCACCTCGCGCTGGCTCAGTTCGGCCAGCACACGCGTGATGACCCAGAATACGGCCAACTGCAATCCCACGATCAGCAACATCGCCGCTCCCAGCAGGTAGAGCCAGAGACGGTCAACGGACCACCCATCCAGCGAGAGAATGAGGCTGACAACACCGACCACCAACCCCAGACCCATGGATCCCAGCCCCATCCACCCAAAGTGCCGCTCCAGAGGCTGCCTGAACAGTGGCTTACCCAGGAGCCCCTGGCGAACGGGCTGCTTGTGAAAGAGAGAGACCAGATAGTTAAAGGTTGCCCCCAACGAAAAGAGCGTCACCCCAGAGACGGCACACAGGGCGGCGACGAAGACAGCTGCTACCCCCCACGACACCAGGCGAGTGATGCCTGCGATGCGCATCCCGACCACGGTTGCGCCGATGATTCCCGCGATCGCTGCCAACCCCAGGCCGATGCCGCCCAAGACGCGGACCGGGTTGTAGTTTAGCGCGGTCCAGACAATGGTAGATAGGAAACGCATTCCGTCCCGGACGACGCTCAGCTTCGAGCGTCCCACCCGCTCCTGGTAGGGGATCGGCACCTCCTGCCAGCGGATATCTTCGTGAAGGGCGCGGGTACTCATCACAGGAGTGAAGTTGAGGCCATCAGGCAAGGGGTACAGGCGGGGCAAGGCCTTCCGGCGGATGACCCGCATACCGCTCGAACTGTCGCTAACACGGTGGTTACCCAACAAGCTCACCAGGTTAGCGAAGATGAAGTTACCGACGCGGCGAACCAGGGGCATCTCGCTCTCAGCGCCCGCCATGCGCGAGCCGATCACTAAGTCCACATCCTCTTCCACAGCCACCCGACACAGATCTGGGAAATGCTCCGGTGGATATGTGCCATCGGCGTCCAGAAAACCCAGCAGATTCCCCCGTGCCCGGCTAAAGCCTGTCTTCAGCGCCGCTCCATAGCCGCGGTTGGTCGGATGGCGGATGAGACAGACATTGGGGTAGCGAGCGGTGATCGCTGCGGTCTCGTCGTGAGAGCCGTCGTCGACCACGATCAGTTCCAGGTCATCCACCCCTGCATCTGTCAACTCAGGGCTGATGGAAAGCACTCGCTCAATGATATGGGCGATGCCCCCTTCCTCATTGTAAGCTGGGATCACGACTGAAAGAACGTTCATTTTGTCCTCCACAAGTCGGCGGTCACGACGCAAGACAAACCGGTCTCGGCGCGCGCCGCCGCTATAGTTTCGTTTCGCACTTCGTCACCTATCATCTCATCATCTACATCCAGCGGTCTCGCTGGCAGCGACCGCACCACCCGCGCTGGCGCGCCCACCACCAGTGTACGCGGCGGTACGTCCTGCGTGACAACCGCCCCAGCACCCACCACCGCTCCGGCGCCCACGCGGACTCCATCCAGCACGATCGCGCCCGCGCCGATCCACGCCCCATCCTCCACGACGACACCCTGCGCCGTGATCCCCTGCTGCATGACCGGACGGGATGGGTCGTCGAACCGGTGATTCACTGCGAGGATCTGGACTCGCGGAGCCAGGAGGACAGCGTCACCAATGTGCACGCCTCCCTGTCCACGGATCAGGCAAAACTCGCCGATGAAGCAGCTGCGGCCAACCCAGATACCGGCGTGGGGCAAGTTCCGGAAGTTGTAGACGTGCAGTTCGCTGCCGTGCATCACGAACGTCTCCTCGCCGATGAAGATGCCCCGGGGGCAAGCGTGGAGATAGACACCGTGATCCAGATAGACGTGGCGGCCCAGATGGATGTTGGCCGGCTGGCATAGACGCACGTGATCCTCAATGACCGGGAAGCCGTCGCTGTGCAATACCAAGCGGTAGGCCAACGCGCGCAGGCCGATACCGACCAGGCTCGGGATGCCCTGCAAAAAAAGAAACACTGCTTGTTCCAACACATAGCGCCCCACACTGGTCGACTGGCCCTCCAGATAGTAGCGCAGTCGGCCTCGCTGAGCAGCGACCGCTGCCGCGTCAGCGACCTGGGATACAACCGGATCTTCACTGGCGTTCAACGCTGCCCTCCTCCCTCGCCCCCTCGCGCCGCACAATGGCGTTCACCGCCGTACCCAGGTTCGGCACCACTGTGAAGCCGCGCTCGCCGTGAAGCCAGCAGC
>Ga0180433_10004962_pt1 | contig 18376 bp, 16 predicted proteins | sample SS_ome_8_FD_132980 | JGI IMG/M metagenome (GOLD analysis project Ga0180433, IMG submission 132980) | Hypersaline lake sediment archaeal communities from the Salton Sea, California, USA - SS_1_D_1 metaG | ecosystem: Environmental > Aquatic > Non-marine Saline and Alkaline > Hypersaline >... | reverse complement strand
TCTCACCACTTATCTCTATCCGACGAGCGGCACTGCCAGTGTCGGCGGAAAAGACGTCTTGACCGAGCCACTGGAAGTTCGTTCGCTTGTGGGCTATTTGCCCGAGTCCCTGCCACTGTACGATGATATGGAGGTTGCCGAGTATCTCAGTTTCGTGGCCAACGCTCGCAACCTGAGCGGGTCGTACAGGACAGAGCGAATGGATTGGGTTCTGGAGCATTGCGGTCTGCTCCCAGTTTATCGCAGATTGATTCGAGAACTATCCAAGGGCTTCAGACAACGTACGGCTCTGGCTCAGGCTTTGATTCACGATCCGGAAGTCATAGTGCTTGATGAACCAACGTCCGGTCTTGACCCACATCAGATTCTTGAGATTCGACATTTGATCAAGAAACTCTCTAGGCGAAAGACCGTTATCTTCTCGACACACATTCTTCAGGAAGTTGAGGCGGTAGCTGATCGTATTGTGATCATCGGGCGTGGAAAGATTGTCGCCAATGGCACACTCCATGAGCTGGCTGAGATGGCCCAGGAAGGCGCCAGAAGCGAAGTCACGCTCAACGCTGATCCTCAGGTTGTAAAGGAGAAGCTTACAAGTCTGAAGAGCGTACAGACGGTGAGGCGGCGTGGAAGCAACGAGAGGTTTGCTTGTTTCGAGGTTGAAGGATCAGAGGGACAACCTTTGAATGAGGAAATCTACCAGCTCGTAAAGGAAAACAATTGGGAGCTGGTTGAGCTGAAGAGAAAGCCGTTCACTCTTGAAGAAACGTTTCTTGCATTGACGGCTGAAGAAGAACCGACTGCGCGAAAGGTAGGTGCAGCGTGAAGGGCATGATTACTATTCTGAAACGTGAGCTTGCGGCATACTTTAATTCGACAATAGGCTATATTTTCATTATTGCCTTCATTCTGGTGAATAGCGCGCTTTTCATTACAGCATTCTTTCGGGTACCTGTTGCGGAGATGCGATACTTCTTCTCGATAATCCCGTTGATTATGTGCGTTTTCGTTCCTGCTATTACAATGCGGTTGTGGACAGAAGATAGGAAGACCAACACATTGGAAATGCTGTTGACCTTTCCAATGAACCCTTCTTCCGTAATGTTAGGTAAGTTCTTCGCAAGCCTGTTGTTTTTCGTGATTACTGTTGCCGGGACACTCACAATTCCCATCATGCTTGGAGTTCTCGGCAATCCTGATGTTGGTCAAATTGCAGCATCATATGTGGGTGTAATCCTTCTTGGCGCAACGTTTCTTGCAATGGGGCTTTTCATTTCGGGACTGTGCAATGATCAGATAGCTGCATTTGTCATCACACTGGTCGCCTGCTTTGGAGCATACCTTTTGGGTACCAACTTCATTGCGTCTGCGATTGACAACTGGCTTGCCGGTTTTGGGTCGTTGCTCAAAACACTGTTGGGCGTGAGTCCCCATTATGAGTCATTCTTGCTGGGGATTATTGAAATGGCAGACGTGTTGTACTTTGTAGCTTGGGTAGTTGTGTTTCTCGCTCTCAATTGTCTGTTCATCGAAGGGCGCAGTCGATCCAAAGCTCGTCCGATTTTTGCTGTGTCAGTTATCCTGTGCGTTGGGATCGGTGCTGCATTCAACGCATTGGTTGCTGATGCAAGTGTCGGGCGTTTTGACCTCACCGAAAACAAGGTGCACACAGTGTCAGCTGCGACGGAGAGGATTCTCTCACAGCTAAAAGTCCCTGCCCAGGTGAATTACTATGTTACTCCCAGCAGTGAGATGCCGACGGAATGGAAGACACTGGAACGCGACGTTGTGGATAAACTCAAGGAAATACGCATTATAAGCGGAGGCAAGATTCAGTACAAAGTGATTCACATGCAGGCGGCGAATGTGCTGGGAAGCTCCATGTTTGAGACGGAAGAAGAGGATCAAGAAGAACAGTCCGTTGAAGAGAGACTTCTTGATAAAGGTATACAGCCGTTCTCAATCCGCGCTTATGAGGACGCAGGAACCACAACCAAGCTTGTCTACTCATCAATCGGGATTGCCTACAAGGAGAAGAAAGAGGAGATCATTCCTCAAGTGGTTAAGCAGAATCTCCATGACCTCGAATACTATCTTGTTTCAACGATCTTCAGGGTCTCTCGTGACGAGCCAATGAAGCTCGCCCTATATGCTCCGCTTGATGAGGTGAATCTGTCGCCACAGATGATTCAGTTCTATCGCCAATTCAATCAGCCAATTCCTCAGTCACGAGATCACTATGAGATTCTCGAAAGGTATCTCCGACAAGAGAAGTACGATGTCAAGCGAGTAAAGATCGATCAAGGAGAACCTTTGCCCGATGATTATGATGTGTTGATGGTAGTCAATCCTCGTGAGTTGAACGAGAGACAACAGTGGGAGATCTCACGAGCCCTTGCAGAAGGCAAGAAGGTGATACTTGCTGTACAGACCCTTGAATGGAGCTATCGAATTGCCAGGAACGAACTGGACGCCACGCTGAGAAATGTGCAGCCGAATGTGAACACGTTCCTTGCGCCAATCGGAATCACCGTTGATGAAGAGATCCTCATGGATGTTAACTCGACGAGTATGACCATGTCGGATCCATCAACGCCGCTCCCGGTGAGCGTCGACTTGCCAATGCACATTCTTGTAACGGCTGACATGATGAACCAAGACGACCCTGTCGCATCCAGGTTGCGCACTTTATTATATTTGTGGGGAACCGCCATTAATATGGACGAAGAGAAGCTGAGGGAAAACCAGCTCGAAACAACAGTACTGATTTCCAGCACGAATCATGCATGGAATATTGAGTACACCGGAAAGCTCCGAGCTAGTGACGTTGAGCCGCCTACTGCGGGGACAAGAGAGTTTCCGCTTGTTGTACGCGTCAAAGGCGACTTCCCGTTTGCCTTCAAAGACCAGCCGCGTCCGACATGGCCGTCGTCTCCGCCACAAGTGGGAATGCCACCGCCGCCTGCGGATGAGCCGGAAACAGATCTGCAGAAGGCGCCGGGTGAGCTTATCATCATGGGATGCTCCTATATGTACCGAAATGACATGTTTCGCACGGCTCCTGGCAATTTGACGTTGGCTCTTAATTGCATCGATTCAATGGCCTACGGTGATGATCTTGTAAGTATTCGCGGCAATACGCCCATAGACCGATACATCACTATGGAACCAGAGGGATCTGGGTCCTGGTGGAAAACAGCAGCGTTTTGGAAGTTCGTCAACTTCGCTCTGGTCGGTTTGGGTGTTGCTGCAATAGGCGTGGGACGCGGAATCGCGCGGCGCCGTTCACGTGATCGTTACATTGAGCAATTCTACGCGGAATGACATCGGAGGAAACAAGTTGAGCAACAAGACACTACTGATTCTGGTGGTCATTTTTGTGGCCATTATTGTTCTTATCGCAGTAAAGCGAGTGGACAATACGCCTGGTAGCATGGTTGATGAGGTTGGCTTCGCTCCGCTGGCACCTGATGGTTTTCTAGCAAGCAATGTCAGACGACTTGAGGTCTTTGCCGGGAACAAGGTCGAAGAAAAACTGATAATCTCGAAGTCTGATGACAAGTGGGTTGTTACCAGCAAGTTTGACGCGCCCGCTGATGAGGAGAAAGTGCTTGATCTACTCAATAAGTTTAAGAAACTCAAAGGAGAACAAAGGTCCGATGCTCCTGAGGTAGTTGGTGATTACGGTCTCGACGATGAGGCGGCCTTGCACTATGCCGTTTACACTGACAGAGAAGAGGCAACTATGCATCTTCTCGTTGGCAAGGGAGACTGGCGAAATACCTTTGTCCGAGCGAATAACAGTAGCGTCGTTCATACAGTTCCTCTCAATCTTCGTTCGGAAGCGGGTTACCATGGTTCCGACATCGACAAGGCTCCTGATTCGAAGCTCTGGCTCGACAAGCAAATAATTGATGTTGCAGAAGATAAGATTTCGGGTCTGAAAATCAAGTGGCCCGACAAAGAAGTTGGCTTCGAGAGAGTCGAAAGGCCTAAGGAACCGACTGAAGAAGATGAAGGCGCGGAAGAAGAAGAGAAGCCCGACATGCCGGTATATGAGTGGAGACTTGTATCGGGTGGGGTAGGAGAGGGGTTTGAAGAGTCCAAGCTCGAGAGCATTCTATCAGAAATTGATGATCTCCAAGCAGAAGATGCTGTTGACCCTTCTCGAAAGGAAGCTTGGGGTCTCGATGATCCAGCTTGGGTCGTGCATCTGGAAATGGAAGAAGGAGACAGCACATCACTTCTTGGAGGAAGACCTACGGTCATGGGCGAGGGCTACGTGCAAGTCGAAGGGGCTACCATGACCTACAAGGTTACGAAATCGACCTTCGAAAAGGTCTTCGCGACAGGAGCGGAGTTGTTCTCTCTTAGCGGTTTCGAATTCGACGGAGAAGAGATAAGCCAGATGGAAGTCAAGCATTCAGGGATTACATTCATCTTTGAGCGTGACAGGAATGACATCTGGAAGCTGACCAGCCCGGAGACTTCTATTAATCTGCAGGACGATGTTGCCGACGATCTTGCAAATGCAATCGCCACGTGGAAGCCCATTGACTACGCTGATGGCAACGACTTGGCAGTGTATGGCCTTGACTCACCCCGCGCCACAATCAATTTCTCAATGGAGAATGGCGAAAAGCACACGGTTAGGATTGGTGCTGCATCGAAAGCCGTTGAAGGACGGTACGTTCTGACTGATGATGGATCTCTTATCCTGACGGCAAGTCAGAGTGATTTTGAAGAGTTGACACCTGACTTGGCTGATCTACTGGAGACTGAGGTGCTCAACGTCGACATGGAGAGCGTTCAATCAGTCAAATTTGCGGGTCCGAAGGAATCATTTGTTCTGAGCGGGGCTGAGGGGACTTGGGAGATGGCTATTGGCGAAGAGTCTTTTACTGCTGATGGCAATAGAGTAGAAGATTTGCTGCTGGACCTCAGCCCGCTTGAGGCTGAGGACTACGTCTTGCCGGAACAGAGAGATGATTGGAAGGTATTCTTCTCACTGAATATAGAAACCGACAAGGAAGAGAGCATCACAATAGAATTGTCAGAGGACAATCTTGCAAGAATCAGAAGGAACGGAGAAGAAATCAACCTTCTTGTCCGTATCGATCCGAAAATCGTTGACGCACTCACGCCGACTTCTGATTCTCTGAGGAAGGAAGAGGAAGACAAGAAAGAAGACAAGAACCAACCAAGCACCCCAGAAGAATGAGAAATAAGTTTCTCGTATGGGTGTCCTCATTTTGGCATTCAACGAGCCTGTCGGTCGTTGCACAGTCAGACCCGGAGAGGAACATCCGGGTCTTTTGTTGCACACGGACTCGCCAGAGAACAGACTTATCGCGATATGCCGACGAAGGCAGAATACCTTGTCTAATCCTCAACGTAGATTACTGCGGATGAAACTCACGATTTCAGCTGTGGCAAGATCGCCTTTCTTGCCGATATCGCCGACTTCATTGAAATGATTCTTGCCGGGCAGGATAATGAAATCAGTCTCCACATTCTTTTGTTTCAATGCGACAGAGAGTTGCTCACCTTGGATCCTTAAAACCATGGGATCGCGCTCCGCGGTGAGAACAAGCACCGGGGGCAGGCCCCGACGGACGTACATGAGTGGCGAAGCCGCTTTCCATACGGCTGGATCATTACCAAATGCCTTCGTAATCATGCTGGGCGCTTTGCCTTTTTCCTTGCTCATTTTTACGTCGTAGATGCCGCTCATCGCGATCAAACCGCGAATCGAGTTGGACGGCACTCCCAGCACGTCAAGGTATTTGCGATTCATTGTAAGCAGTGCAGCCAGGTGACCTCCAGCTGACTGCCCCATTACAAACATTTCATTCGTGCGCCCACCGTGCGTCGCGATGTTGCGGTATATCCACGCCCATGCCGCGGCAACATCGCGAATGTGTGTCGGGTGCTTCACCTTCGGACTCAGCCGATAGTTGCTGATGACAACGCCAATTCCTTCGCGGGCAAAGGCTGTCCCAAGCTTCTTGTATGATCCCAGAAGAGGAACGGACTGGTCCTTGTCACCCATCGTCCAGGCGCCGCCGTGCACAAAGTGTAAGACGGGAAAGCTATCCAGGCCCTCAGGCAAGTAGAGATCAAGCTTGCTCTTCTTAGGGTCGGCGTCCGGTCCTTTGTAGTATTGGATGTCCTTGACGACCTTGACCTTGTATTCAACCGGGGCAAGTGAGGTTGCATGTGAGGAGGAGCTACTCGCGACGCGCGCCCCCCCCTGACCTTGCACCTGACGGCGAGTCAGCTCTTGGAATTCACGGCGGTTGCGTATTCCACACCCTGAAAGCACAAGGGCAATTCCGATAAGGGCTACCAGACCGACTCGAACTCGTGTTGTACTCTGAAGTGCCACGGCAGTCTCCTCTTTCAAAATAGCAGCGATATGACTATGCAATAGTATACAGAATCTTCCTGAAGACGCCACAGAGACTTCATCGCCAAGACAGTGGCAGACTGACAATCAACACCAGCGAATCTGACAGGAGAGTGACTCCACGCGGGATGTGGTTACAGCTTGCGCGGAGAACAGGGATTGTCGCTCTTGGAGCGCACGTTCATATGCTGAGAGCACTGAGAGTATCTACGAAGGCTCTTCTGATACCAAGGGAAGCAAGGAGGAACTTGAGGAAGTGAAGAAGACGGTCGTCATAACAAAATAGACCGATAATCAGAGGCAGGGGAGGGGAAAGTTCGCAAGCTCTTGTGCGAGACAAGACAACTGTGTTGGGGACGTTGAGTGGAGACGGCAGCTTGGAAAAAGAAAGATCGATTGCAGACTGAACGGACATCCTTGAACAGCAGAGCGACTGTCGGGCTAAACCAGTGCCAAGACCTACAGCATCTATTCTGAAGGACAGATCCATGAGTCGTATCTTGTCATCATTGACTGTGGCTGCAGTATTGCTGTCTTCAACCGTCTCCCTATCTGGGTCTTCTGGAGCAGATGACTTCATCTTCGACTACGAGATGCTCAGTCGAGCTGTGTACGGCGATGGATACGTCCGATATGAATACCTAGCCTTTTCCGTAGATCAAGGACCAGGCTATACCTACAAAGATCTTGGTTATATCAATGACATCTTCCCGGAGGGTGAAGACGCATACAATAGTATAAACTGGGATACTCTGCAAGTATGGACGAACGCTGGATCAACTGAAGACTGGTTGGCTTTGTTTGAGCATGGCTATATCAAGAGCCCAATAGGAGGTGGTCATCATTGGGGGGATAAGTGGAATGTTCCCAATTCAGCGGAGGGGCTCCGACCGGATGGAGATTCTGTCTCCTTTGTAGAGCTAAGCACGTATAGCTGGGAAGGTTTTGGCGACGAGATCGTCAGCCATGCTGAAGATCCAGACGATCTGTATCTGGCATTTTCGTTTCAAAGCACATCCTCTCCGGAAATCGGCGAATGGTGGGCAAAAAGCGGAAAGCACTATATCGAGAACGGCAGCAAATTGGTCCCCAGCGCCAAAGCTGTACCCATACACACTGTTGTCTCTGAAGCGCCGACAAGAGTCCTACTATTGCTGCTCGTCGCAAGCGTTTCGTGGGTCGGGAGAAAACGGTTAGTGACGTAGGTTCTCCTGTGATTCTGGCGATATTGATCAGAATATCCTTCAACACGTTCAGAAGAAACAGTGCTTTCTGCACACATGCATTCCTTACTCCCTTTCCAAAAGACACTGGAATCTTTAGCTTGAGGCCTTTGTCCTCATAGTATCTGCTTGTTTCCACAGACAGAAGAAGTGGAAATAGATCAGTCAATGGGTCACTTGCTTTGTGGCAAATAGATGCTATAATTACCTCTCGTTGCACTGATGCACGGACGTTCTCGATGGGGAATAGTGTAACGGTAGCACGACAGTCTCTGGAACTGTTTGTGGAGGTTCGAATCCTCCTTCCCCAGCCAAAGAGGACAGAATTGGAAGTAGTCTGACCCACGGTCGTAGTGTGAGTTGGGTCGAGATTCATGATTGAATTGCCCCCATCGTCTAGTGGCCCAGGATACTAGGTTCTCAGCCTAGGGACAGGGGTTCGACTCCCCTTGGGGGTACCAGAGGTAGTGATTTGATAACGAGCGCCCTTAGCTCAATTGGATAGAGCAGTAGCCTACGGAGCTGAAGGTTGGGGGTTCGAATCCCTCAGGGCGTACCACTGGTCAGTCATTCAGAGGAGTCGGACTTGCAGTCGGAGAACTCCCGCAAAGACGCATTGTGGATGCAGGAGGCACTCAATGAGGCCCGACAAGCTCTCGATGTTCAAGAGGTTCCAGTCGGCGCTGTTATTGTATACGCCGACGAGGTCATTGGTCGCGCTCACAATCTTCGAGAAGTCCTGCAATCCCCTGCCGCTCATGCAGAAATGATTGCTATCGAACAGGCAGCAGGCTTTCTTGGGTCGTGGCGACTGAATGACTGTACGCTCTATGTAACCCTTGAACCCTGTGCGATGTGCGCAGGCGCGATGGTTCTTGCAAGGCTGGGACGGCTGGTCTACGGAGCCGGCGACCCCAAGGCAGGAGCCTGTGCTTCGTTATTCGACATTGTTCGCGACAGTCGCTTGAATCACCAAGTCGCGGTGAGCAGTGGTCTTCTCGCAGAGGAATGCGGACAACTTCTTCAGGAATTCTTCAAGCGGAAACGCGCCGAGAATAGCTCCTAGGTTACCGCTGGTTTCTGGTCAAGCCCAACTTGTTCTTTGGACGCTCGTCATTACTGCAAAGCCGGAGAGGTGCCGGAGTGGTCGAACGGGGCGGTTTCGAAAACCGCTGTAGGGGCAACTCTACCGGGGGTTCGAATCCCTCCCTCTCCGCCAGTGGCCCTGAGTATAGCACGTAGGGTGTTGCCCACAGTACGATTGAACCAATGCGGTTTTGGAAATTCTGGGTCGCGGTGTCCGACGAAAAGCTCCATCGATTCAAGTAGTAGGCGCGTTTCACCATGATAGCCGCCTTCTCATCAGACCGTTCGAGCCTGAATGGCAGTACCTTTTTAGTTTGTCATCCCTTTCAGCTCGTTGGTGACAGCCAAGACTTTTCCCAAGGCTCTTGTATCATAGGAAGTCCACGCCAACGAGGTGTTCTATTGGGCTCCTACACTCATTTCCTATCGCTCGATCAGTGTGTCTTGACAGTCATTGCATTGCACAATTAGAATTGCGTGTGTCGGTGTTGCACAGATAAATTGCAGTAGACGGTGAAGAGCAGCGCGAAGAGATGGACAAACCTTTGGACAAAGCGTCGAGCAGAAACGATATTGATGCTGATTTGTCTGCGTACGAGTATGACCTGCCGCCTGAATTGATAGCACAACATCCGATGGGGCAAAGGGATCAGTCGAGGCTGCTTGTGTTGGATCGCGGTACGGAAGAAATGTGGCATGAACGATTTCGATCATTGCCAAAGTACCTGCGTCGTGGCGACCTGCTTGTCTTGAATGATACGAGGGTCATGCCCGTCAAGTTGCTGGGCAAGACGATGACTGGCGGCAAGATCGATGTCTTACTTGTGCGCGACATTGGAGAGGGCAGATGGGAAAGCCTCGTTAAGTGTGGAAGGCGCCTACGGGAAGGTGAAGTGCTTGACCTCGAAGAAGGCCGGATACTTGGGCGCTATGCGGGCAAATCAGAAGATGGGATGAGCATTGTTGCGTTCGATGTGGACGGTGAAGTCGGACAGGCATTGAAGACACATGGACGAATGCCGCTTCCACCTTATATTGGTCGCGGTGTTGAGGATCCGTTTCTGGAAGAGGACAGGGAAAGATATCAGACTGTCTTTGCTCGTCGTCCGGGAGCGATCGCGGCTCCCACGGCTGGCTTGCACTTCACTGATGAACTCCTACATGAGCTGAAGGGCATGGGGGTGGATATAGCCTATGTGACGCTCCATGTCGGGCTGGGGACATTTCTCCCGGTCAAAGTCGATGATATTTCGAAGCATGAAATGCACTCAGAAGAATACGAAGTTACAGAGGAGACGGCTGCAGCGGTTTGTGCTGCGAGACAGCGGGGAGGACGTGTGGTAGCTGTGGGAACGACCTCTTGTCGCACGTTGGAAAGTATGGCAAGGAACTGCGGAGGCAAATTTCAGGCCTGTGGGGGAAGTACGAATCTATTCATTCGACCTCCTTTTGAATTCATGTGCACTGACGTGCTGATCACAAATCTACATCTACCTCGCTCAACGCTACTAATGCTGGCCAGCGCACTCGTCGGTCGAGAGACCTTGTTGCGAGCATATGAGGAGGCTGTACGACAACGGTATCGTTTCTACAGCTACGGAGATGCCATGCTCATCATGTGAGAAAGGGACTCGGCGCGTCTGCGCCAAATGAAAACCCCACCTGTGCATGCAGATGGTGTTGTCTGATTATGCTGCCCGACCCATCTATCAGTCAAACAATCCTTTGATAGCTTCCGGGAGTGAACCCAGGAGCGCCCCTATAAAGGCAAATGAACCAATGAGCAGGACGACCACTGACACCCCGAGGAGAGCTGTGAAGAACGGGGCAGTTTCCCGTGCTTCAGCCCGCTCAGCAGCCATTGCCTGCGCTCTGCGGAGGACAGTGTCCACCTCCGAAGGTACCGGTGGTTCGGTGATAAAACCTGCATCGTCACCTTCAAGGATGAGCTCGGAAGTTTGTTCGTCGGAGGCATCTTCGCCGATAGGTTGTGTTATATCGCCGCTTTCGTCGAGTTCGAGTGAAGGCGCAATCACCTCTATGGCGCTGGTATCATCCTGTCCTGTGGAATCGACGGGTGCCATGGATGGAAGAGTAGCTGGCTGACTGCCGACAGGTTGTGAGAGGTCGACAGTGTCTTCGGAGCTTTCTGTTGTCTGTGTGAGATCAGTTTCTCCACCGTCGTCCTTGCGAGGAGTTCGTTGTACTGCACCTTTGGCGGCGAACTTATCGACATCCTCGCGTCGAAACTTGAGCATTCCTTGATCACGAAACGCCCGTAGTTCACCACGTGCAACGATGTCGTGCAGTTCCTTGTCCCCAATTCCCAACGCTGTCTTTACTTCGTCGAAAGTAGAAAAGGCTCCAGGCATTTGTGCTCTCCTTCAGCCCGTACAAATATATCCTTGCTGGCGCTTAAGAGTCCCACACTCAACGGAGCGTTGCCCAAGGAACTCGGAAACAAATCAGCCGCCAGGGAAGCGCGCAAAAACTCTGCTCGAACTCCTATCTCTTGAGTTCGTTTCTTATGTCCTTAGGCGTAGCTCCTCTGTTCCGTTTTTCAGCGTAAAGGCCCTTGTCCGAAACATAGGAACTATCATACTTATACGTTCGGCCGCAAAGGAACTCAAGATATCCATCTCGAAGCAGAGAACTGCTGCCCCTGCCCTTGCGATAGTAACTGTAGCAAAGAATGTTTTGTGACTTAGTATCAACGACATAGAGAAGGCTCTCTCCATTGCCCATATCGTGACCAATTGCGATAGTGTCGCTTGTTCCACCGCCGCCGCCCGCGGCCATGGCAGGTGCAGTAGGGATGTTTGTTGCAACAAGAAGTCCCGCCAAGGCAATAACCGCACCGACAAGAAAGCCTACCAAAACCGCTTGCCTATTCATACCAAAGCCCCCTTTGTAAAGGAAAATGCACAAGGAGTTCGATTTGCAACGCCTACCGTACAAATTATAGAAGCACGGAAACAGATTATCAAGCTTATTGGATGCTGTAGCGCGGGGCTCTCAGTGTGAGATAAAGCGAGACTATGAGCGCGGCATATTTTGGAGCTTCTGCTGAAGGCCGAGTAGTCTTTCGCGCAGCACAGATGCAAGCTCGGCGCGAGAGAGCGTGGAAATTTCCTCTTGAGTGATCGGCTGACCTATGCATGCTCGTACTCGTCCCATACGAGGAAATCTTCTGTGTCTGGGCCAAACACAAAATGTACCTTCCACAACCATTGGGACGATCGGTACTTCTGAACGGGCTGCGATCATAATTGGGCCGTTTCTGATCTGCCCCAGAGAACCGTCGTGTGATCGAGTGCCCTCGGGAAACATGAGAATGACTTCGCCGGAGTCTAGTAGCTCCACCGCTTTGCGGATCGCCTGACGATCGACACGTCCACGGCTCACTGGAAAAACGCCCACACCCCGAATGATCGCTCCGAAAAGTGGATTCTTGAAGAGAGATTGGCGTGCCATAAAGCGGATTGTTCGAGGAAATCCTATTCCTAGCAGTATTGGATCGAGGAAGCTTTGGTGGTTTGCTGCAATGAGGATGCCTCCTGTCTTTGGCACGTTCCCTTGTCCGTAAAGGCGGAAATCAAATGTAGTGAGGAAGATTACCCTGAGCAGGAACTTACCGATCTCGTAGAGAATATTCATAGGATGGGTCCAATGGATCCTTCGCTCGAATTTTTTAACACCATAATTGGAAAGCCGCGTGACACAGAGATATTGCGAGTGGGTATAAAATACGTCTACGCGGACTCCTGATTTCGTGGCCGAAGTCTGCTGTAAATCTCAACGCTCATTTGTTCCACCACTTCGTTGACAGAGAGACTGTCAGTATTGATGTATACCGCCCCAGGCGCTTTTCGTAGAGCTCCCACCGGACGAGTGCAGTCACGCTGATCGCGCTCCCTGATAGAGGCAAGTATACTCTCGAAAGACTGTGATTTGCCACCTTCCTGCAAGTCTTTTGAACGCCTGCGAGCCCTTTCCTCCGGTGATGCATCAAGGTAGAACTTGACACTTGCCTCCGGAAATGCGTCTGTGCCCTGATCCCTGCCTTCTGTTACGACGGGGCCGGTCACAGCAAATCTCCGTTGCAGTTCCACCATTTGCTCTCGGACACGGACATTGTCTGCGAGGTGAAACACGTGGGCTGTGACATTGGGATCGCGAATCTCTGTGGTGACATCGCGGCCGTCGACCAGCACTCGCGTACCTTGGGCAGCGGGGAGGAGTTCCACGTCAGTCGCGTGCACCAGTTCAGCAAGAGCGTTCTCATTGGTCATGTCAATATTTGCGTGAAGAGCTTTCCAGGTCACGGCTCGATACATTGCTCCAGTATCAAGATATCGTATACCCAAGTGCTTGGACAGGAGTCTGGCGACTGTGCTCTTTCCTGCAGCTGCGGGGCCGTCAATAGTAATAACGTTGACCAACTGGCTTTTTGGTCGTTGACCATTGCCTGGTTCTGTGTTTGCGAGCTTGTTCAAGTGATTGTCATTCCATAATGATAATGATGGACATTCTGTTAAAGCGAAAGTCATTTGAGAGCAGTCACGTTTGCCGCTGTGCTATATCGTTCAACCAGTTGTGGATCGAGAATCCCGGCTGCCTCGGCAAGAACGCTGGCCGAGCCACATCCGACAGCAAGACGCAGAGTCTCATCAACAGTATTGTCTTGGCCCTGACCTACAAGAATCCCAGCCAGGCATGCATCGCCGGGTCCGACCGTATTGCTTATGCATGGCACAGGAGATACGGCATACCACGTCCCGTGTCGGGTTGCCATTACAATACCTTCCTTGTCCAACGATACGACAACCATCTCGACAGTGTCGAGGAGCGGTTCAATCAGGTTGAGCATATTCCTGCTGGTACAATCTGCCAAGCCCAATATTTCAGATAGCTCCTTTCGGTTTGGTTTGATAAGCCACGGCTTTTCCCTAAGCGCGCGCAGCAGAGGGGGGCCTTGCGTGTCTACGGCTATGCGTGCGCCGGATTGGCTGGCTATTCGGATGGCCGTTGCGAGGTCTTCCTCATCCAAACCGGGGGGCAGACTTCCTGAGAAGACCACGATGTCGCCGTCGTTCACGCGATTCTCAAGAAGGGCGAGAAACCGTGCCCAATCCTGCCGGGATATGTTGGGACCTCTTTCACGAAGATGGGTGTCTTCATCAGAAGCGCTGGTTCGAATCGTTATATTGGTGCGTGTGGCATCGGCAATCGTCACCATGTCGATTTCAGTCAGCTCGGGATCAAAGCTGTCGCAATAGAGTTGTTTTTCGCCTCTGCCGACAAATCCAGTTGCGACGGAACGAATGCCCAGACAAGCGAGGCAGCGGGAGATGTTGATGCCCTTGCCGGCTGGTTGGATACGACAGAGATCGGCCTCGATAGCATCTCCGAGTCGGAATGCCGGAACCGAAAGGGTTCGGTCAATTGCCGTGTTCAACGTCACCGTGATAATCATTTTTCTCAACCGACTGAAACGTGAGTTCTGCGTCTTTTAGTTCCAGGTATGAACCCTTATCGGACCAGTCGCCCAGCATATAGAGTAGCTGCTGTTTTCCGTTGCGTGTGTAGTCTTTTGATAGTTGATCATGTCCATGTCCGCAGATTATCAAATTCATTCCGGAATCGAACGCAGCCTGTACTGCTTCAGGTGTGATGTTGCGGCGCGTCGGATGCTTACGAGGAACCAAATGCATGCTAAGGTGTCTGTAGAATCTGGCTAAAGCATAGCTCCAAGTAACAGGTAGCCGCTTGAATATTATGCGAAAGAGATTGCTTCTGAAGATGCGCCGACATAGGCGGTAGGAATGATCCTTCGTGCAGAAGAGATCGCCGTGTGTCAACAGAATGCGACGACCGTGATCATTGATAACGGTCTCATCGCCAAGCACTTCCATACCATACTTGCGAGCGATGTTGCTGTCGAAGTAGAAATCGCGGTTTCCGTAGAGGAACATCACTTTGACACCGCACCTTGAAATGGCCTGGAGCTTCTTGAGAGCCGCCTGATGGTCATGCAATGTAGCGTGCTTCGGTCCCACCCAGAAATCAAAAAGATCGCCCAGAATGTATAGGGAACCGCCTCGTTGCTTGACTATATCAAGAAAGCTCAGAAAGAGGCGAGTGCGCTCTGGAAGCTGAGGGCTCAGATGAACATCAGCGATAAAATAGATTGAATCACTCATTGATCAGTTGATTTTCGAGCGAGCCAATGTGTTGATGGCCACACTGGCATCATATTTGATAGGCAGTACGAACCAAATGCGCTGACCAAAGGGATTATATCCGATTGACACAGGACTGTCGAGGAGCGAAAGTGCAGCAGAGGAGGGTAGGGAAGATAGCGTATGAACAAGTCCTTCTTTTTCCAGTGCAGTAATCACGCCTGGCCATAAGCGCTGAAAATAGGGAGTTGCTTGAATATTGCAGTTTTGTATGTGATTTGCGGTCTCGCGAATGTGATCCCGGATTTGTGCATCGACGCAAGCAGCAATGTAGGCTGAGTCGATACAAGAATCGCGGGGATAACAAGGCTTTCCCAAGGCATTTGGGAGGGATGTTGGCAGTTGCCGAGATGCATGACGTTGATATGAGCCGCGTGTGATTTGGGATGGGTAATGTCTGTAGGTTTTCAGTCTACCCCGTCGAGCTGATCGTATCGTCGTGGTCAGAGTGATGTTGGAGTCTCTTGCATGAGATTGCTGAAACACATTCATAAAATGAATTGCGTTCATTTTACCGAGTGTTCTAACTCGTAGATATGGGTATGTGGCATTCTGTAACTGTATAGTGGGTCAAGCCATATGCAGCAAGACCGAGTCAACTGCGAACTCAACTCCACTTGCTGATTGGCTTTGCCAATGAAACTTTCGCCATCACTTCTCCTGAGCGATACACCTGTCAGCGTGGATGCAAGAGACTCTTCACTGCGCATTACCTGCACTTCGCACGGCAATTTGTACGAGACAAATCTTGATGCGCCGCAAATACCCCGAGATTGATGTATCGACTCATGCAGGCTTGACTTTTTCACAAGGCGTGGGTATCGTTATAGACATTGACAAGCAGAGGAGGAACGATCTTTAATGTTGAGACCGAGGCACTGCTGTCGGTTGCTATTATCCTGGCCCAATCGTTCGATCAAAGCGAAACGTGGTCACCGTGGCGGGAGGCTGCAATGCTGGAAGGCTTTGGGCCGCCGAGTGTCCCCCCCCCCCGTGTTTAAACTCCCTGGTTGAGTATTGAAGCGAACAAGGATTACGATGAGAGTTCGAGGTGGTATCAACGAGTGACGTTTTTCCGCTCAAATGACGGGGGGAGGACGTGGACGGGTCTAACAACGGTGGCAGAAGATGCGACCGTCCGAATTTTCAGCTTGTTTTGCACTGACAGATGATTGCGAGCATCTACGGCAAGCTCATCAGATGCAAGGCGGGGAGAGTGGTAGTGACGATACTGCTTTTCGTTGCAACGCTTGCCCTGACTGCTTTCGCCTGATTGTCAAGCCGGGAGTTAGCGAAAGCGGGGCGGGTGGTCACAGATTTGAGCGACATGCTGATGTCAATGAAGAGGGGGAGTGACGGAACAGGCACGTGCCGTGTGCCGGGTTTAACGAGTGAATGTCTTGTGCTTATGTGTAGGCGGTTTCTACGCGGGATACATGCAAGTATTGAGGACGTGCTATGAAGAGTGACGATTTGAAGACAGCAAGATTCTACCCATTCGAACACGAACCAGTGCCCGACAGTTGCTGGAGCATGATAACCGGTCCCGATGGGCGGGTCTATGCGTCCTCGTGCTGCGAAATGACACCAGGTGGCAGCGTAAGCATTGTCCGGTACAACGACGATACGGACTCTTTAGATACGGTCGTGAACGTGGCCAAAGTCGTTGGCGAAGCCCTGGATTCGGGCAAAGGCACGCAGTGCAAGATTCACTACAGCTTTGCGTCGTCTCCGAATAATGACATTCTGTATGCCGCGACCCACCTGAGTGCCCCAGGTTTGGGCAGGCGCTACTATCATGCATGGGCAGACTACAAGGATCAAGATCGGGCCTTTCCGCATTCTGTTGTGCTCGCCTATGATACTGGGCGTGAGGAGGTGTTGTGGCACAGCGTCTTCATTCCAAGGGAAGGCTGTCGGTGCATGGCTCTTGACCCTGACCGTGGAAAACTCTACGCAATATCTTATCCACGTGATCATTTCTGGATATTCGACATAGGTACGCGGGAAATTCGCGACCTTGGTCGTCTTGGATCGGTGAATTCACAAGGCATATTTACTGACCGGAAGGGTCGTGTTTTTACGACAAACGGCAGCGGACAGCTTGTGAGATACTTGCCTGACGAAGACCGACTCGAAGAATTGCCAATTTATCTACCACATCACTCATCTGTTACCAGCTGGCATACAGTGATTTACGATGTAGTGGCTTCCCCAGATGGAGATTGTGTGTATGGCATTCCCTGGGATTCCAATCCGCATCTGTTTCGTTACTGGCCGGATGATGGACGATACGGCTGTATGGAAAACCTTGGCCCGGTCCACCAAGAACGTGATGTGACGCACCCAGTCGCTTTCCTTCTCGATCACTGCGGGGGACTGGTTTTCGGCGCGGACGGGATGCTTTACTATGCCACTTCTCGATGGAACAGTGGGGACGAGCTTCGTATGAACTGGGAGTTCCCTATTGATACTGAAGGGGTAGTCGTTCAGATGAATACGGAGACTTTGGAGAAACGAGATTTCGCGCGACTTCAGGAACCTACGCAACGGTGTCACTATGTGTCGAGGGCCGCAAGGGATAGTCTCGGCAATCTCTTTTTCGGACAGGTCCCGCGGCCTATCCCGGCGGGGATATCTCGACTCCAAATGGATGCGAAAGGCGAGAATCTGCATCTGCCGATTAGGACGTGGGGATAAACATGGGTCTATCATGATCAAGAGGTTCGATTGCTTAAGAAGAGGAAGTTGACCAATGGAACATGAAATGATCTGGGAAGTTCCCGGAGTGTTTGTGAGGGAAGGTGTGGTTGTGGCTTTGCCGTTGTGTTTTCCGGGACAGACTATTTCCCCTCCAGCCGGTGAGACGGCTATTGCGACTCTCGCTTTTGATGCAAATGCGACGACAATATACTGCGGTACTAAGGGGACGCGCGCCCATGTCCTCACGTCTATGATTTATGAGGACAGAGGTGTCGTTATTGACGTGGGGGCGGTACCTGATGCCACCTCAGTGGACGGATTATGCGTCTGTGAGAACAGAATATTCATTGTTGCTTCGGGCAAGAACGGCGCTGCGCTTTGGTCAGTTGCGGAGTTCGATTTTGATCATTCTTATTCGCTGATACAGGAATGGGACCTTGGTCGGGAGCCATACGAGAAAGTCTGTGATTTGTTCTCCGAACATAGCGTTGCTCAGGCAATTCCCGTTTCTGACGGTTGCGCAATGATCGGGATTGTAGAATCAAGCGGTGAGGTGTTCCGTGTCGACCTGAAATCCAAGCAGAAGGATATTCTGGGTAAGGTTGACAAAAGTGGCCATTTCTCACGTGCCCTCGTTCTTGACAGGAGCGGACGCTTGTGGGGTTCGTCAGGACTTGCACAATTGTGGGTTTGCGACGTGTCACGAGGAGAGG
>Ga0180433_10004959_pt1 | contig 18384 bp, 24 predicted proteins | sample SS_ome_8_FD_132980 | JGI IMG/M metagenome (GOLD analysis project Ga0180433, IMG submission 132980) | Hypersaline lake sediment archaeal communities from the Salton Sea, California, USA - SS_1_D_1 metaG | ecosystem: Environmental > Aquatic > Non-marine Saline and Alkaline > Hypersaline >... | reverse complement strand
TAGGGCATGAGGTATGGCATTTGAGGGAGCTTGGTGGATGGTGGCATAGATAGGAGGTGAGGGATGAAGCGTAGAGCATTGCGCAGCAGGGCCTCAGGAGACAGCGCCTATATGCGCAAAGCTGACGCATTGATTCAAGCCTACGCCAGCCGCCAGCCTTGCGAGGTTTGCGCCTCGCAGGGGATCCGCAACACTTATCGGATAGCCGGACACCACATTATCTCGAAGAGACGAAGCCGATCGCTCCGCTTTGATTTGCGCAACATTGCCTTTGTATGCAGCGAGCATCACACGACCGGAAACGATATCTGTCCGCATAGCCTGAATAATGTTGCAGTTGACAATTTCGAGAAATGGGTCCACAATAATAGGCTTAGAGATTGGGAGTATTTGCAAAGCCATAAGAACGACCCGTTCACGGGGATATCTTACCGCCAGCAATACGAGAACCTGAAAACTTCGTTGGAGACCATCTAATGGGACTGTTTGACCGTTTCCTGGCTAAGAGACTCGAGAAAGGATTTGCAGAAATATCGGAGGGGGCTGGAGGTTTTGAGTTTATAGGAAACCAAGCCAAGACCCCAAAGTTCAGCTCGGCGGAAGCTGTTAAGCAGTACAAGTCTTGGACATACAACGCAGCAACACGAAATGCTGTTGCAACATCTTCCGCAACCCTGCGGCTATTTGCGACCAGAGGCTCAGGCGAGTCAATGCCCAAGATAGCACCTTATGCGCCAATCACAAAGCAGCGGGAAGCAGAGCTCAAGGCCGCCAATCCGAGAAACAGCGCAGTCCGGAACGCTGAAGATATCGTCGAAATAACAGAGCATCCTTTCCTTGACCTGATGGAGAACCCGAACCCGTTTCGAACGGAAGAAGAGTTCAGGCAGGAAACATCTCTCTTTGCTGACCTGACTGGAAATACCTACTGGTTTATTCAGACCGGCTCTGGGGTAATGGCGGGGATACCTGAGCAACTGTGGATACTTCCAACTCAGATCACAAGAATAGTCCCAGATCCTAAAAAGTTCATAAAAGGCTATCTATACGGCAAAGTCACCAAGGAAAAGGCGCTTTTCCCTGAAGAGGTCATGCACATTCGGCGGCCCAATCCGTCTGACATGTGGTATGGCAAGGGCCGAGTTGAGGGCGCCTGGGACGCAATACATGGCTCTGAGGCTCTCGACAACTACGAGAACAGCACCGCCAGATATCCAATCCCAGCAATGTTTTTGAAATACAAAAAGTCGCTACAAGCTTCAAAGCGTCGGGAGATCCTTTCGGAGGCTGACAGAGCTATACAGTATCAAGCCCGGTCTCAATCCTACCTTGCCGGCGTTTTTGATTCTGACGCAGAACTGGAGAAGCTGTCCTTTGCGCCGAAAGAGGTTGTTGCTCTTCAGGGCCGCAAATGGTACAGGCAGGCTATTGTTGAGGCTTTCGGGCAGACATTATCTCTCTATGATACGCAGGCAGCAAGGGCAACCATTGAGGGCGCTATCTATTTGTGGGCTCGCTTTGAGCTCGACCCGACCAACCAGCTGATTGCCGGTAAGATCAATACGAACATCATTCCCAGATACGACGGAGGCGACCGACTTTTCTGCGCTTTCGATCCTATCACCAGAGAAGATGCAGAGTTTGCTCTCAAGCGGGACACGGAAGACCGCAAGGCCAGCATACGGACGATCAACGAGGTCCGGCACAGTAGGGGCTTGCCTGAGTCTGATGACGAAAGAGCCGACGACCTATTTGCCAAAACAGAAAAATCTAATCCTATCGAACTGGCCAGCTCGAAACTCACCGCAACTAAAAATAAAAGCGCAAGCACTACTATTTCGACGGACGACAATCGTCTGGCTGGTTCAAGACCCACTTTCGACGGAAAGGCAATCCACGCAACTCTCGAAGGCGTTCCTGTATGGATATCTTGAAAAAAGAGACCGAAGCTGAGCGACAAGCAAGATCCAGAGCAACAGCAGAAGAACGGAGCGGCGGAGCCAACCCACCATTGGACCAGCTAGAGCGCTCTTTCAGCAACGATACTACCGCCCTTTTTCGAGACCAATACAATACAGCCATTGAGACGGAGATTTGGATTACCGGCGAGGTTGCCACGTTTGAAGCAGCAAGCTGGCTCGAGGTATTTGCAATAATGGCCTCCGGCTACATAGGCATTAAGACCGGTATGCAGGGAAAGAAAGAAGCTGACGTTCTGGGTATAGAAATGGCCGACTTTCTCGATCGGCCGGACGTTGTCGCAGCCATAAGAGACGAGTCTTTCCTTTTTGCTCAGTCGCTGGGCCGAAGCACAACGGACGCTATTAGAGACCAGCTGGCGAGAGCCATAGAGCAAGGTGAAAGCATTCCGGAAATAAAGAAGCGCCTGCAGACAGTCTTTGGCTTCATAGACGACCAGCGGAAGGAGAGCTGGCGAGCGGAGCGGGTGGCAAGAACGGAAGTGGCAAGGGCTCAGACGATAGGGCAGCGGGAATACTGGAAGCAAACCGGAGTGGTTGAATCAGTCGTCTGGGATGCAAGCGGCGACGCTTGCCCCTTCTGCCTGGAGATGGACGGAAAGGTTGTCAGCATTAACGAGGTGTATTTTGATAAAGGCGCAGAGATGACCGTTCCCTTTAGCGGAAAGGACATTTCAATGGGGTTCAATTACGCAGATGTTCCCGGTCCGCCTCTTCATCCTAACTGCAGATGTACGCTAATTGCTCAAATATCGGAGCCGGTCGGGGTATGATTTCAGCCATTGTAGTCGTAAACAAGCGCTCAAATTATCTGCTCGATTGCGTCAAATCATTACGAGAGGCTGGAACGGACGTTGAGATAACGCTCTATAATGTCGGCGACGACTCGGCTGTTGGCAGTATCTGTCTGGGGTTGAAGAAATCAGGATCAATTGACCACCTAATGATGGGTGACAGGTGGCCAACTCTGTATAATTCCTACTGTCATGGGTTGGACTTCGTTAGGAGCCAGAACCCTGACGTAATTCTGCTTACAGCCGACGACTATGTTTATCGGCAAGGCTGGGGTGCCGAGCTGGAAGCTTTTCTTTCAGGCAGCAAAGGGGTCTCTCATTGCTCTTGCGAGCTTGAGCCGCTCTTCCCTTGGAATATTCCGACGGAAATAGTGGAGCACAATGGAGTCAAGGCGCTTAGCAGAGCTACCTTGCCTGGCGCTAATTGGGCTTTTACAGCAGAGGCCGGCGACCGAATAATAAAGCCGCTCCTTCAGGCTTATCAGGACGACCAGCAAGCCGACCACATGCTCAACAATTACGTCAGGGAAAAGCACTCCCTGAAACTTTGCGCTTTGAATTTGGCAGAACATGTGGGAGCCTATGACTCAGAGGTCGGCAATATGGCGTTTCAGATAGACGCTAAACCGTTACCCGACCACTGGCAGATATAACCGAAAAGAAAGGAACAACCGAAATGAAAATACTGTGGCATAGCGTACCAGCGAGGTTTCCAACCGGATACGGCAATCAGACGAGACTATTCTCTAAGGCTCTGAAAGACTCAGGAAATGAGATCCTTATTTCTTCCGTCGTTACCAGCATGCCAACATACAGAGACATGAACGGCATTGAAACGCTCGGCAATGGCCCTCGGGCAAATTACGGTAACGACTGGATTCTGGAGCACTTGAGTCATTACGAGCCGGACATTGTAATAAGCATGACAGACACCTTCATGTATGATTGCAAAAAATGGGCTCACGTTCCTTGGGCCGCTTGGCAGGTTGTTGACTCTGCTCCGCTTGTGAAAGAGCTACGGGAGCCTTGCGAGACTGCGAAAATCAATCTTGCTATGAGTCGGTTCGGACAGCGCACAATGGCAGAGGCTGGGTTTGAGTCGACATATATACCCCTGTGCTTCGATCCGGTGGAGTATAATCCATTCCTGAGCCAGCGAGAGGCCAGAGAAGCGCTTCTGGAGTCTTGCGGCGTTGATTGGCGGGACAAGTTCGTAGTGATTATGAACTCAGCCAATATGTCAAAGCCGGCTCGTAAAAACTTCGGCGCAGCGTTCAAGGCTTTCTCTATCCTTCGCAAAAAGCGCTCTGACGCTGTTCTTTTTTGCCATAGCGAGACAACGGGGCAAATGAGCAATGGTGAGGACTTGCGAGAAATAGCGAAGCTCTACGGCCTCGACGAAGATTGCCTGGCGTTCCCGCCGCAATACGAGTATTGCATGGGGACGCTTTCGCCGGCTTACCTCCGGATGATGTATTCTTGTGGAAACATCTTCCTGCATACAGCTATGGGAGAGGGGTTCGGGCTTCCGCTGGTTGAGGCGCAAGCTTGCGGCCTCTATGTTGTATGCCCAGACGCCACCGCAATGCCTGAGCTAGTCCATTACGGCAAGATCCTGCCACGAGATATGGGGGTAAGCTTCATGTATCACCCTTCGACGGAGCAGTATCTTCTCGACGGAGATAAGCTCGGGGAAGTGCTCCTGGATATCTACAAAGCTAATCCTCAGCGGAAAGCCGTTCCCGAGGTAGAGGTTTATACTGTGGACAATGTTCTGAGTGAGCATTTTTTGCCTTTCCTGGATGGTGTGGATTGTGGTACTCTTTCCGAAAACATGGAGAAATGACATGGCCAAGCAAAAACTGAAGCTCAAAGAGATAATCAGCAGGTTCCCAAAAGAAGCCCGAGAAGCTATCAAGAAGGGAACGCCGGATCTGGACAAAGCCGAGATGGAGCGCCACGCATGCCAGACAGAAATCAAGGCGCTTGACTCCGACAGAACAGCTACAATCTATCTGAGCACTCGTGTTGTCGATAGAGACGACGACATAGTCACGCCGGATGGGTGGCGGCTCAAGGATTATCTGCTCAACCCTGTTGGGCTCTGGGCTCATGACAGCAAGATTCCCGTTGTATATACAGCCGAAGAGACCAAGGCTGACGAGTTCGGTCTGATGCAGCGTATCAAGTTTGCAGAGACTCCTTTCGCCAATGATTTGTGGCTCTTGGTTAAGGGCGGGTTCCTGAAAACCTTCTCGGCTGGCTTCCGCAGCCACAGCGTTCTATGGGAAGACATGGAAGAGTTTGCCCCTCTAATGTCGAAGTTTCGCTCAGAATGGCCGGAGCTAAACGAAGCGGACGCAACCCGTTGTGATCGGATTATTCTCGAAAAGACGCTCTTTGAATCAACAATATGTAATATACCGTCAAATCCTATGGCGCTTGTGCTTTCGCTCGACGAGGGCAAGGTTGCAATAGAAGACGAGACAAAGGAAGCGCTCAAGATTGAAGAGTTTATCAAAAAGGGCGTAGACGATGGCGTTCTGGGGAAAAAGTTTGCCCGGACGCAGCACAAGGCCAAGAAAAAAGCAGAGCCGCCCAAAAGTAAAGAGCCAGAGGCCCCTTCAGAGCCTGCAGTCAAAGAAATGACGCTCGAGATCAAGGACGCTACCGGACTGCAGATTGAGGAAGGCTTACGGATCAAAGAGCACGTTTCTCAGGAGTCTATTGACAAGAGCCTGGCGCTGAGCGTCAAAAAAGCAATTGACAAGGGACGTGGGGCTGTGTGATAATCTTCTCTGTTGAAGATTGAGACCGTCTACCTACCATTCTGGCTGGCTGACAAAGAAATCCCGAAAAAGAAAATACAGGAGAAATGTAATGAAGTATTTTATTCGTATCGTCAAGAAGTGGACTGACCCTGAAGGCAAAGAGTGGGACGCAGGCAAAGAGCTTGAAATCAACAAGGAAGATGTTGCAAAGCAGGCGATTTTTGACGGTTTCGCTGAGCGCATAGAAAAGCTGACGGAAGCCCCGAAGTCCGACGACAGCAAGACTGTTGTTATTGACGACGAAGCTGTATCCAAGGCAGTCAAGACAGCTCTGGACGACGAAGAGCTCCAGAAGAACCTCGCAAAAAACATTCACTCGATCTCTGTACATGACAAGCAGGACGACGACCCGTTCCACGGCTTTGCTGGCGAGACGGTCAAAGAGAAATACTCAGATGACGAGAAGACGTGGGCTCTCGGGAACTTCGCTCAGGCAGTTATGTCAGCAGGCGAGGGCATGGTAAACGCTTCTAAGACTCTCAAGAAGTCGATCGAGCGTTCTCTCAAGATGCAGGAAAAGGCAGCAGGCGACGGCCTCCAAGCTGGTGTTCAGTCGGAAGCCGGCGCTCTTATCCCTCCCGCAATCAACACAATGCTCCTGGATCAGGCAGCTATTAGCGCCACGATCAGACCTCTGGCAACAAAGGTCAGCTTGGATGGCAACCAGCTAACGCTTCCGCAGGTCAAGGACTATGACCGCAGCTCTTCGCTGGTGCATGGTGGCGTTCTTGGGTACTGGAAGAGCGAAGACGACCAGCTCTCTGAGAGCAAGCCGAAGCTGGAAGAGCTTGAAATGCACCTTCACGCTTTGACTGTGCTGGCTTACGCTTCTCATCAGGCAATGCGATTCCCTACGGTTTCAATGGGTGCCTACCTGCTTCCTAAGATGGCTGACGCTATCACGTTTAAGGAAGAGGACGCTTTTATCAACGGAAATGGCGCTGGCATGCCTATGGGTATACTGGCAGCTCCTGGCGCTGTTGAGATTACAGCAGAAAGCGGCCAGACTGCTACAGCTAACACCATCGTCGTTGACAACATCGACAAGATGGAGCAGCGGCTCAAGGTGACACGCTCTACTTCGGTTCGCTGGATGTATAACCGGCCTGAGCTGTTTATCTATCTCCGCCAGCTGGCTAGAGAAGTTGGAACGGGTGGCGAGCTTGCTAAGCTCTTTATGTTTGGCGGTTTCGGGGCTGAGTCTCGCTCGAACCTCGACGGGATTCCTATTCTGGACCTCGAGCACATGCCTGCAGCTGGTACAGCCGGCGACCTGTCGCTTGTTGACTGGTCTCGCTACCTGATCGCAGACGATAGGCGTGGCCCAGAGTCCGCTCAGTCTATGCACCTGAAGTTTGATTACGGTCAGACGGCGTTCAGGATTATCAAGTATGTAGACGCACAGCCGATGGACTCCAGCGCCTTTACAAGGCACAAGGGTTCCAATACTGTGTCTCCGATCCTCAGGATTGCCACACGGTCATAGTTATTAACGGGGTGGCTCTGATGTTAAGAGTCACCCCATTTTCAAGAAGTCATAAGGAGACTGAGATATGAGTAAGCAAGAAATGCTGGCAGGAATGGACGTTGTACTGAAAGATGCCCCTGACGTATCGGCACCAATGGTGTTTGCTACGGCAGCAAATAGCGTCAACATGAAGAACTGGCGCACATGCCTGGCTTGCCTGATCGTTACTGATGCACGCACCGGTTCTGTTATCACGATGAAGCAGGGCGCTACATCGACAGCGAGCACAGAGCTGGCGTTCACGAAGTACTGGTACAAGGCTGACATTGCTACGAGCAATGCGTGGGTCGAGGGCGAAGCTTCCAGCAATACCTTCACGACTGGCGTTGCAAGCAAGACCGGCGTATACCTGATTCCGATCACGGCGGACATGCTGGACAAGACAGCTGATGCAGAGGACATGTATGTGAGGCTGAACGCAGCTTCCGCAGCCAACGCAACAGGAACTCTTATGTATATCATGGGCAATGGAAGATTCTCGGGAGATCCCGCTTCTCTGCCTAGTATCGCATAACCACCTTTGAAAAGTAAGATGTGAATAGGGGTGGTCTGGAAAAGGCCACCCTTTTTGCAAAGGAGATCGAGAAATGAAAAGCACATGGATATGCGTAGCAATGCTGGCGGTAGCGCTTCTGGGTTATGTCGTAGCGGACACAACCTTTGACTGGGACGGCCCTCAGAATACAGGCACCCTGACTTACACCAACCTCGGTTTGGTTAATCCTGCAATCTCAGGAATAACCGGCTCAGCTGATGGCGCAGGCGTGACAAGGCTGATCGCCAGAGCTTCAATCGGGAGTGATGACTGGGGCGTGGGAACAAATGGTCTCGGAGTGACTATTCCTGACAACGCTCTAGTTGTTGGCGGGTACCTGGATATAACGACAGATATTCTTACAGCAACGAATGACTGCACTTTCGGCCTTGAGCTGAACGGGTCAGCTGATATGTTTGCTCAGCTCTTGGTAACAAACGCAACGGTTGCAGTTGGCCAGCTGGATCTTGTCCCGCAGCAGTCTGCCGCTACCTCCGTAAAGATGACGGATGACAGAGAACTGAGTATTGTCGTTGTCAACTCTCCTATAACGGCCGGCGTTGCGACTGTTGTTGTTGAGTACGATGTATTGGCTAGATAATTGAACAATCTGTGCAGAGGGGTGGGGGATAGCGTGGTTCCTTTCCGGTTTCGGTTCCGGTGTTTTTCTGCGTGATGACCCCTTGCTCTTCAGCAAGGAGAATGAGAAATGAAGATACAAAAAATTCTGGCCGGCCTTCTGACGGGGATCATCCTTGTGGTGTCCTCTCTTTCTTTTGCTGACGGCTCTATCACTCAGACCAATGTCACAAGCGTTGGAAGCATACAGCGCATTGACTTGCATTGGAGCAGCTTGACCAACAAGAGCACCGGATCAATTAGCTGGCTGAATGGCGAGCTTTACAGAGTGACGTTTGTTCCTGGCGCCTCTACGATTGCGAACTATGACGTGACAATCACGGACTCTACCGGCTTCGATATCCTTGCAGGGCTTGGCGCTAATCTGGCGAGCAATACTGTTGTGACTGTGGCTCCTGGCATTGCGCTTACGGATGGTTCAGCAGCAACTAACATGAACCGAGTCGTTCTCAATGACGCTCTGACTGTTACAGTTGATAATACTGGCGTAGGATCCGGATATTTGAGCCTATTTCTTCGCAAATGAGCACACCTATTTACAGCGACAAGATGGTTCGTCCTGAGTCTCTTTCTGTAAAGAAACAAAAACCCTCACGCAAAAAGGTGGATCATGGGATACTTGACGACAATATATCTCGTAAAAACGTTCTCAGAAATAGACGATAACAGCAGGGTTGAGCGTATTATCCCCTACGCTCATAAAGCGATTGAAGAGTATCTGGATTATTCCCTGGAGCTGGCAACATACCGGAAGTGGCTCAACGGGAACGGCTCGGATAAAATGCTCCTGAAAGAGTGGCCGGTGCGAAGGTTCTACGGGTGCTCTATCTCGGCTCAGGACGCAATGACTATAACTTTCGCTGGCGGCGAGTGGGCAACAGTTGAGACCACCAAGACAGGAATCAACCTGTTCTCGGTTTCCACTGATGGAGCAGAGACCGACACGGAGATTCTATACTCTGCCTATAAGACTGTCGGAGAAGTGGCGGCTCAAATCAATACAAAGACCGGATGGACCGCTACTGTTCTTGCTGATTTAGACGACCATCCAAGTGCCATAATTAGATCCAACTGTACCGCAAACGCTGTTTCTCCTGATGACATGGACATAGAGGTTCCTGACGAGCCTGTAGATGTTAATTTGGTGCAGGATATGGACAGAACCGTCCAGAGAAAAGGTGGCTTTGTCTTTCCTGAAGGCCGCAGCAACGTCTTTGTTTGGTATAAAAGCGGCTACACAATGCCTGTTGATAGGAACGACCATCAGGGGCTGGATACAGAAGGCAATGTGCCCGGAGACTTGACTCTCGTTGCTAATCTGATGGTCAAAGCTATTTATGACGCAGCGGAAGAGGATTTGGGGCCGGCTTCAGAAATTAAATCAGGCGACTGGACTCGGAAATTTAACGAAGGAGCTCGAGGCATAGCTGACTTGGTTCTAGCCGAGAACGCTCAAGTGCTTGCCCCGTACAAGAATTTCGTATGAGCTTATTTTCTCAAATGACAACGAAGGCCACCCTCAAGCGGCTCAGCATTTCTCAGACCGCCTCAGGAGCGCCGACAAAGACCGAAGAGGCTTCTATTATCAAGGGCCGCCTTTACGAGCTGTCAGCGGCGGAAAGGGCGATTCAAGACAGAGACGGGAATTTCAGCCTTTTTGGTTTTGATGTGCGTCCAAGCGTCCAAGTTAGCGAGAAAGACGAGCTCATAATTGACGAGAAGCGTTACAGGGTGCAAACGATCAAGGAAGTGAAGAAGGGGGGCCAGAGGCTTAACCACAAGCTTTTACGGCTCGATCTGGTGCAATAATGGCAAAGCAGCGAGTCAAATGGTACGGCCCTAAAGTCAGAAGGAAGCTTCTCGGGCAGCTTGAGCGCAATCTGGACAAGACTGCGGTTATGCTGGAGTCAGATATCAAGCGTTCTTTTGGCAATAGCGGCGTAGTAGGCAAGAGCGGGGGCGCTACGAAGGCTGACAGGCGAAAGAACCGCTCTGCGCCCTTTGATCCTCCCAACGTAGATACAGGGCTCCTGAGGCGCTCTGTGGGCTTTGTCAAGCCTTACAGACTCAAGCGTTGGATTGGCACCGGCTTAGGATCTAAGGAAAAAACCGGCTACGCTAAGTTTTTGGAGTTCGGGACTCGCTATATGGCCCCACGTCCGTTTCTGAGGCCAGCTCTATACCGGAACAGATTCAGAATTGCAAAAATGCTAGGAACAAAAATCAGATGAAAAAACTCTTCACAGCATTATTGGCCCGTTTCAATAGCAGTGCCGGCTCAACGCTCAAAGGCTTGGCAACCGGCGGCCTGCACAATGGAGAGGCGCCGAAGGGAACAAAAGCTCCTTACATAACCATGAACTTGGTCTCTGACCCAACAATGGCGACAATGAGCGCCTACAATGAGAACCCTGTGCTTCAGTTCAGCATTTTTGTTGACGATTACCAGCTTGACCAGGCGCTTGACATTAGGGCGGCGCTGGTTGCTCTCTATGATTACCATTTTCCTGTATTTCCTGACGGAGGACATGTCTTTGGGGTTCACAGAATTTCGGGCGGTTTGCCTCAAAAAGACCCTGACATAGGTTATTCGGTTGTGGTACAGTATAGATACTGGTTCGATGAAGCGTAAAAAAGGAGACACGAAATGAGCGACGCTGTAACGGGTATAATTGGTAAAGTTGGTATAGTTGGGTCCGGGGAAATCCTCGAGATACGCAACTGGACAATGGACAGGAACCTTGACGTTCCGGAAACGTCCAGCATGTCTAGTGGCGGAAACAGAGAGTATAAGGCAGGCATGAAGGGTTGGGCCGGATCGTTCGAAACGATCAAGTTCGTTGACCTGCATGGCACTGAGGCTGTTGGGACATTTCAGGTTGGCGCCGCAGCTTCCGCTTCGACTCCTGTCTTCACAGGGACGATCCTTATAACTAACGCACCGGTCAACGTGCCTTTCGATGATACTGTAGCTTATGCGCATACCTTCCAGGGTAGCGGTCCTGTTGCTGTTGCCACAACTTAACCGGAAAGCCGAAGGCAGAAAGTAGGGCGTAATGAACGAGCAGGAGCTGTTGAATGAACCCGTAATGTGCAGCCTTGGCGGAGAGGACGTTCCTTTCCGGACATTGAGCGTTGCGAAACGTGGCGCTATTGCGGAGGCTTATTTTCTAGAGCGCTATATTCGAGAAATCAAGCTCAAGGCTAAGGCGTTTGACGGCAAGGAAGAGCAGAAGGCGTACATCAGCAAGAAGCTTGAAGAAGCGCCCTCTGGTGATGATCTCGGCAAAGCTATCGAGTCGCTCGGCTTCTCTGACGCTCTGGTAATTCGCTTCATGGCGGAAACATGCGCCGACGACAAGATGACAGCTAATAAGCTCGAAAGGCTTTGTGCTGAGGCTGATGACGTAGAACTGCGAACCGTTTTCAAGGTTATGATCGGAAAAAAAAACTTAACCCAACCTCGGGCCAATGGAGGACGATCTGCCAGAGGCTCTCGAAAGAGTACAGCTGGTCGCTCGACTACATCGGGACGCTCACGGAAGCGCAAGTCATAAACATGGTTCCAGGCATGTTTGAGGCCATAAAGCAAGCTGAAGGGGTTCAGGGCCGGAGTGCGGTAATAGGTAAGGCGGCAGCGCTTTACGAAAAAGAGACTGGCTCTAAGCCTGATTTATTCGGGCAAGACTTCCAGTCTTATGTGTTGAGGGTTCAAGACAATGGCTGAGAAAATCGCTGACATTTTTGCAGAAGTAGACGCAAGGACTGGTAAATATGACCAGAAAATGGCAGGCGTCCACAAGAAAGCCAACGGAATGGGGGCTGTTTTCGGGAAGCTTGGCGGAGCTATTGCCGGCGCCTTTGCAGTCAGGGAGGTTTTGCGCTTTTCGACTGCTCTGATAGCAGCCTCAGCAGATGCAGAAGAGGCGGCCAACAAGTTTGACGTGGTCTTTGGTGAGTCAGCGCAAGGTGTCAGGGCGTGGTCGAGAGAGATTGAGAACAGCTTTGGAGGCAGTCAAGCAGAGGTCGAGAACTGGCTCTCAGGCTTCCAGGATATCCTTGTACCGCTCGGTATGGCCCGAGACGAAGCGGCGACGCTCTCTAAGCGGCTGGTGACTCTCTCGGGCGACCTCGGCTCTTTCCAGAACAAAAAGACCGCTGATGTTATTACGAACATTACCTCCGCAATGATGGGAATGCACCGAGCCGGCTACTCTTTGGGTATAATTATGAAGCAGGACGCTGTTGAGGCTGAGGCTATGGCCATGACAGGCAAGAAAGCCGCCTCAGAGCTTACAGAAATCGAGAAGATGATGGCTCGAGTCGAGATAATGACCAGACAGTCGGCTGACGCAAATGGCGATTGGGTTCGGACGATGGATTCTCTTGCCAACAGAACCAAGATCATGCAAAAGGCGTGGGGAGACTTAAAGATTGTTCTGGGTGACTCACTCAAGCAGCTGTTCGACGCCAAAGGGTTTGTAACCGCCTTAGGCAATGCAATGCTGTCGCTGAACACAAAGATCAAGGCGCTGAACGATGAAGGGTTCTTCATAAAACTGTCCGAAAACCTGAAGGCGTTCGGGAAAATTGCGCTGGCGATATTCAAACCGATCATAAGTCTGGTGGACTTTCTCTCCAAAGCGCTCATGGACTTACTGAAACTGCTCGGTAAAGGGCTAGAAGTCTCGGGGATAGGTCAAACAATGCTTCTCGGGTTGGACACGCTTCTAGGCGGCGAAATAACCGACATTATGAACGAGCGTGAAGAGAACATAAAGCGCAGGATGGCGGAGCTCAAGCAGGACCAGCAAGCACCGAGCGCAGCACTCGGCGGAGATGGAGGCGCAGGCGAAGAGAAAATGGCGCCAGAGACAAAGCGGCTGGAGTTTGGCGGCCTTGGTGACATTCTGAAAAGAGCGCAGGCGACAGTTCTGGAGAAAGGGCTGGAGCTCGACAAGGAAAGAAACAAGATACTCGAAAAGATTGCAAAAAAAGATCCTGTTGAAGAACAACAGCCGATTCTAGCGTAGGTGACAAAGTGGCTATAACATACAAAAGATTGACGAGCGGCTACAATTACGAGAAGACCTCAAACGCTGTAACAGGAAAAGAGGTCTATATCCGGCACGATGACGCAGCCGGCGCCGTTCCGTTCGCTTCATTGCCCGTAATTAACAGCACCCCCTTTACAGATCCTGACGGGAATACAGCAAGCAACTGCCTTTGTCAGAAGATTATAGGTCGGTTCATAGACAGCGACCCGAACACCATCCAGTATGAGTTCCAGTTCACGACTGACGGGACGGCTGGTGGAGGCGGAGGTCAGCCTGGCTCGGATGTAAATACAGATCCAGCAACAAGGCGCTACGTTATGGGCGGCGAGAGCGTTACTGTTGACAGTCCAGACGAGGCCGGCTGGTGGTGGTCTCTGGCGCCTCAGAACCCAATCAGGCAACCAATATCGAAGGTTATAGTTACCGGATCCTTCACTATTCCTAAAGGGCCTTTGACGCCAGCAGAGGACGCAACTTTCTGGACAACAGTAATAGGGCTGATTGGGAAAATAAACAACGCCGCCTTTGACGGACGATTCAGGCAGGGTTCGGTCCTCTTCGAGGGCATAGACGGCGGAACTGTGTATAATGACGGCGTTCTCAGCTATCAGTACAATATGAATTTCAGTTTCCGAATCATTAACGATTTGGACGCCGCAGGCAATCCTATCGCAGCCGATGACTGGAATTACTTGTGGCGAGAGGACAACGCCGGATGGGATCGACCGTCCGACAGTCCTGGCGGCTTCAATTATCTTTACCAGTCAGGAGACTTCTCGACCCTTTAAGCAGCCATGAAAGCAATAGGCAACATACGCTCGGAGCCGAAAGGGGCGACTTCTCTTTCAGCTGACAATTTGAACAAGTCCTTTGCCGCCGGAAATCATTGGCTTGCTACAGACTTCGACCGCACATATTTCAGGGTTCGCAATCTGGCAGGCAAGCGGCTTATCTCTTTCGGCAAGACGATTCCGGACAATATACCCATCAGCTGGAAGTTTGTTGTTTACGATGGCGATAGCATGAATGTAGACGACGGGCGCTTCTCTCGCAACCAGAGCTCTGTCGAGTGGGTCACAGGAGATGCAGGCGACGTAGGAAGCTTTACCGACGGGACCAATTATATTTTTGCAGAGCTCACAAGCACAAGCTACGACCCGAGATTGGTTCCTGACGCCGTCACAGTCGGAACAACAACGACTTGGCCTCCGGTCGAGGGTGACTGGGCCTACAAGCGGCTCCTGGGCGTTCTGGATTACGACGCAGCAAACGGAATCGTGCAAAGCTATGAGCAAAAAGTTTACGAGGACGTTCAAGACCAATGGATTGTCCCAGATGGAAACAGCAGCTACGCAACTGATGGCGCCAATTACAAATACTACTCTCTCGAGTTCGGTCCAGCCTCGGCCAGAGGGCGCTTCTATAAAAATCTGCAGATTTACGACTGGGACAGCCCGACAGAGGTTGAAATTGACTCGACAGACTTAATTATGTTTCAAGATTCCAGCTCTGCTAACAGATATCTTCGTTACTCTACTGTTGACGATTTGCAGACCTATATAGAGTACACGTTCGATTTGGATACGCTCCACATATTGGGCGACTCGCTGGGCGACTACATTGGCGACTGGCTTTATGACAATTACGACGGATTCTGGGAAACTGGCGGAGACTCCACTTCTTGCTACGGAACAGATATCAGCAACCAGAGCGGCGGTAATGTTATTATTGACCTCGCCAACTGCGAGATGCGCGACGATGATTTCACAGGTGACGGCAACCTTGTAAGCGCCGCATGGGATGAGCGTATTCTCTACAACGACAACGATCCGACGCCAGCCGGTGTGCTGAAATGGACTGAGCTCGCCTGGTATCTCAAGTTTGGCACAGATGATTACTTTGATGCAACGAACGGGCTAAAGGTGTCGCAGGGCGGCTACTTCCTCAAGGGTGCGGCTAGTTATGCAGGCATCTTTTCCGATGCTGTATCGGGCATCACAGCATATTTAGGCGACGGAACATCTGGCCTTACTACGAATGGCGAAATTGAAGCAGTTGACAATAACATTGTTATCAACAATTCAGGCGACTACTACCATCTCGGAAAACAGGGCGGCACAGGCGATGACTCATCTTACGTCAGCGGAGGGCTTATGCTTGAAAAGGCAGGCAAGACGCTCACAATCATAACAGGACAGCAACTACGAGACACGGATGTATTGGCGGTGTGGCGATGAAGCTAAAAACGATAATAGCAGTTCTTCTTATTGGCGGTTCAGCAATGGCGCAAAACGTAGCGGTGTTCTCGGAAGGGACAAACCTATATCGTGACGGAACAATCATAGCCAGCAACTTTGTCGGCAACACATTCGCTCCATCGTTCGGGACGTTCGCGTCACGGACTGCGCCATCCTTGCAGGCTGATAGCGTTAGCGTTACCAACGGGACAATCACAAGCGGCACAGTCACCAATACATACTTTGAAGATCAGGACTATCTTGTAGTCAATGAATCAGGCGTATTCGAGATATATTTCGGGTTCACGAACTCAGCCGCCAAGCCGCCACGCCTTTTTGATTTCGCTGGACGGTACGATGGCAACCCATCGCACGATATAAAGTTTGCAGGTTACAACTACGCAAGCAATAGCTATATTGACTTTACTGCTGATGATGACGACCTGCCCTCCAGCACTACCGATAGTGCTATTGAGTTCAGCTATCCGCTAGATGCAAGCGAATACATCAGCAACAACATGAGCTACGTCAAGATATATCACGTTGGCTCTGCGGTAGGCTCTCACGATATCTATATTGACCAAGTAAAGAGTCTGTTTGCTACTGCCGTGGCTACCAATGCTGGGACGTGGTACGACTTGCAGAACGGGTTTCTAATTGTTCAGTCCAACAACATTGCGATTGATTCCAACGCCACCACCATTACCACGACAAGCGCAGGGGAATACGAGTGGAGTTGGGCGGTGCAGTTTACGGGTTCGACTAACTGCACGTTCCATATCAGGCACTTAACCAATGGCATATCGTCAGGCGCAGAGAGCATCAGAACGATTGGTAGCAAGGCTTCCGTTGGATCAATGTCAGCCTTTGGCGGCAAGTATCTGCCAGCAGGCACAACGAACTCATGGCAATGGAAAGCCAACTGCGATGACGCCTATATGTCGTTTGTTAATGGCGCGGCTAAATTGAAGAAGGAGTCTAACTAGGGGGAATGATGAACAGAGAAGAAAGAAGAGCTCAAATGTGGAGAAAGCGGCTGGCTTTTAAGGATGCAGCGGCGCTCCATAAAAACAAGAAGCCGGTACGCAATGCTCAAAAACTGGTGGATGATCTGAAAGGGAAGCTTTCAAAACAGAAAGACGTTGCCAGGAAGACTGCAGGGCAGTTGCACAAAGCCGAGGCAGAGCTCCGGGCGGCCCTTAACAAGTATGTTCCGGAAGAGCTCAGGGATTAAACTTGTGGCAGCGTCAATGCTGTGAGAAAATACAGGCAACACAAATCGGAAAGGAAGACATGAGAAAGAAACCGAACCAAGCGAAAGCGAAAAAGACCGCAAGAGCTAAAACAGGGTACGAGGGCGTTCCAGACCAGCAGTTGCAGTTTCTGGTGTCGCAGACAAAAGGCACCTATCAAGAAGCCGAGCAAGTGTTAATGAGGGCCGGCTCGACTTTAGGCACGTTGATGGAAGAAGTTAAAAGGAGAAAAAAAAATGCGAAGAGCAACAAGGATAGTGGCGGCGCTCCTACTGGCAGCGGTTAGTTCATTTGGAGCTGTGCCTCAGTACGAGATTTCAGTTGATACGCAGTATCCAGAGCGAAAGTGGGACCTTAATCCTGTCTACGCTGGCGCTACGCCTCTGATCCGTTGCAATCTTTCTACAAACAGCGGAGCGTGGACTCCTTCAGCCGATTGGGGGTCCTTTTTCTGGTATGGAACAAATAAATATTGGGCCGCTACCAATGTCGTGAGGATAACCGGATCCATGTCGACGAATAACCCTTACATAGACTTCCAGGCGACCAACGACACTTTTGCAACAGAAGGGCTCTATTATGGCGGCGTTGTTATGACTAACGGTTCTGGCCAATATATTGAGTGGGGTCGAGGAAACATTACAGTTGCTACCTCGGGTGGCATAGGGTCGCCGGCCACTCTTTCAACTGCAGGGTCTATCTATGCGCAACATGTCACAGAGACCAATAACCCGCACAATACAACGGCGGAGCAGCTCGGGGCCGTAACTGGCGCAGTCATGACGGCGGACGGTGATGTAGGCAAGACAAACGGGGTTCTGTATATTAATGTTTCAGGCAACACAGGCACAAACACCCTCGCAGAAACGCTTGCCGCAGGGAACTCGGCAGGTTCGTCTGATGTGGACATGAACACAAATGACGTTACGCAGGTGAACAATATCAGATTTATCCCCAATGGCGGATGCACGAATCACGGCTCAATCTGTGCAAGCGAGACTGAGGACACGCTCGAATATCAGACTTCAATAGCAGGCGTAACCGAGCAACTTGGTCAGGAATTGCAGACCCCATCGAAGAAAGAATCAGGTGTCACGCTTGATAACGGGATGCTGGCAGAGATTACAGGCGGCTCAGGCGACAAGCCCGTTGTCACGAATGCGGCAAGTGCAGGGGCAGACACCAAGAACATTCTAGGCATGAGTACGCACGACTGGGCAAGCAATGATGGGCGCGTGACTTCCTTCGGATTGGTGCGTGATCTTGACACTACCGTCATGGGTAGCGCAGTCGGTGATAGATTATACTGGTCAGAAAACGGAGCGACTAACACGCAGACAGGCAACGCTCCTTTCATGGGCTGGATTACACGTTATCATGCGACAGAAGGCACAGTGCTGATGAACCCTGACCAACCTGAAACAGATCCACTTGCACTTTATTTGGACGGATCGAAGGCGATGACGGGCGATTTGGACATGGGCGGCAACTCCATTGCAGGCGCATCCAACATCACGGCAACAGGCGACCT
>Ga0180433_10004958_pt1 | contig 18387 bp, 12 predicted proteins | sample SS_ome_8_FD_132980 | JGI IMG/M metagenome (GOLD analysis project Ga0180433, IMG submission 132980) | Hypersaline lake sediment archaeal communities from the Salton Sea, California, USA - SS_1_D_1 metaG | ecosystem: Environmental > Aquatic > Non-marine Saline and Alkaline > Hypersaline >... | reverse complement strand
CTCCGGGTGCGGCTCCGGGTGCGGCTCCGGGTGCGGCTCCGGCAGCCGATACACCAAAACCGACCCCACGTCCCACCCCCAAGCCCCGGAAGCCCCGAAAGAAGACTGTGCTTCGGTTGGTGGTCGCAGACGAAGAGCCTGAGAGGGCTGCGCCGGCCCCAGCGATTGCAACGGCCAAGACACCCAAGGGCCGCCGGCCTCGTAGTTCGCAACAGACCGCCAAGCTGGCGGCTGCGGTTGCGCTCCACAAGGAGATTCAGGAGCATGGCCGGCCCGGACCCCGCAACCCGCCGCACAGGCTGTTAGCATCGGAATACTACCTGAACAATCGCCAAGGATTTGTCAGTTCGATTGCCAAGCTCTTTGATCCGATCCGGCAGCAGCTTGCGCGGGAGAAAAAGCCGCCCAGCTGCGACGATAAGGTCGGCACCTTTGGCCTACTGCCACAGCAAGAGATCGTGCTCAACTACATCAACAACTACACACCGTATCGCGGTCTTCTCTTGTACCACGGACTGGGATCGGGAAAGACGTGCGCTGCCATTGCGGCGGCCGAGGGCATGATGGACCGCCGGCACGTCTACGTGATGACCCCGGCCTCGCTCCGAAAGAACTTTGTGGAAGAAATCAAGTTTTGTGGTGCCCCGATCTACAGTCGGGATCAGCACTGGCGGTTCATCGAGGCGGCGCCGCGCACGGCCAAGGCGAAGATGCTGGCGCAAGCGAGCGGTCTCTCGCAGACCTACATCAACAGTAAGAAGGGAGCGTGGGTGATTGATACCCGGCATCCGCCCAACTGGGAGAACCTGACCGATGCCCAGCGAACCTCGTTGGATGCCCAGATGACTCAGGCGATCACCGACAAGTACACCTTCATTCACTACAACGGAATCCGGAAGGACGCCTTTGGACGTCTCAAGCGAGAGGCTAAGACCAAGCGTGGGGTTTCCAATCCATTCTCGGGCGCCGTGGTGGTGTTGGAGGAGGCACACAACTTTGTCGGAATGATCGTGAACAAGCTCAAGGGCAAGAAAAGTTCGTTGGCGTTGGAGATGTACCACTTGCTGATGGAAGCCGAGAATGCAAAGATTGTGTTTTTGACCGGGACGCCGTTTGTCAACTACCCGAACGAGATGGCGGTGATGTTCAACATGCTGCGGGGGCTGATGCGGGTGCACGAGTACACCCTCACCACCCAGGGCCCCTTCAGCCAACGCGACGCCGAAGAGGCCATCCGGAACATCAGCAACTCGGATGTAATCGAGTATTCGCCAACACAGCGAAAGCTGAAGGTGACACGGGACCCTTCGGGGTTTGTGCGGGCATCGGGGCGGGGAGTGCGGGTGAAGCTCAATATGCAGGGTGACGTCAACTCGGCCGACTTTGACAAGCTTGTGCGGCGTGAGTTGGAAGCCCGAAACGTCAATATCGTCAAGAGCGAAATCAAGGAGTTCAAGGCGTTGCCAGACGATTTGGAGGAATTCAGCAAGCTTTTCCTCAACCCCACCACCAACACACTCATTAACCGAGACCTGCTGAGCCGGCGGATCATTGGACTCACCAGCTACTTCCGGAGCGCTGTCGAGAGCCTGATGCCGCGGTACGATCCCGACCAGGACTTTCACGTAATACACGTGCCGATGAGCGACACCCAGTTCAAGATCTACGAGACGGCCCGGCAGCAAGAACGAAAGCAAGACAAGAAGGGGGCGGTGAAGCGGCGGAAGAATCAGCTGCTTGGGGTGTATCAGGAGGTGGCGTCGACCTACCGGATCTTCTCCCGCTCTTTCTGTAACTTTGTGTTTCCTCCCGACATTGGGCGGCCGATGCCACGGGGCAAAGATGACAAGAAGGATACGGCGGGCGGTGACTGGACCACTCTGGATGAAGACGTACTCGACAATGCGGCGGCCGAAGTGCGGATCCAGAATCCCGACGGTCGTTACAGTGCAGAAGACAAGGACCAGTTGGCCAAGCAGTTTTCGGCCGAGGAGCAGCGGGATTACGCCCGGCGGATCGAGGCCGCACTGGGCGAGCTGAGCGCCAATGCTGAAGAGTATCTGTCGCCCGAGGGGTTGCGGACGTGGTCGCCCAAGTTTTTGGCGGTGCTCGAGGGGCTTCGGTCGACCAACGGATGCCAGCTGGTGTACTCGCAGTTCCGGACGCTCGAGGGGCTAGGGATTCTCCGACTCGTCTTGCTCGCCAACGGCTACACCGAGTTCAGGCTGACGAAAGAGGGGGGGAAGTGGAAGGTGGTCGAGCCCCTGTCGCCGACGAAGCCGGCGTTTGTGCTCTATTCGGGTGAGGAGAGTGAGGAGGAGAAGGAGATTATCCGGAATGCGTTCAATGGGGAGTGGTCGCGGGTGCCCGAGGATGTGGCCACCGAGTTGAGACGGATTGCGCCCAACAACCACCGGGGCGAGGTCATCCAGACGATCATGATCACGGCGGCGGGAGCCGAGGGTGTCACACTCCACAACGTGCGGAAGGTTCATATTGTCGAACCGTACTGGCATCCGGCACGGATGAAGCAGGTGATTGGGCGCGCCCGGCGCATTTGCAGTCACAAGAGTTTGCCAGAGGCGGATCGGACGGTGGAAGTGTTTTTGTACCTGATGGTGTTCACCAAGCGGCAGTTGGACGAAGAGGCCTCGATTGAGCTGAGAAACAGTGACAAGAGCAAGGTGGATGGTGTGAGCATCATTACGACGGATCAGGCACTGTACGAAATGGCCAACATGAAAGAGCACATCACCCGGCAGCAAGAGGAGGTGGTGCAAGCGACGTCGATCGACTGCACGGTGCATTCGGCCAAGACGGGGGTGCCGTGTTTTGCGTTCCCCGAGGGTCGGCCGGAGAAGCTGGCGTTCACGCCGAATATTGCTGATGAGCAGAGCGATGCGATGGCCGAGGCCAACACCCGAGTTGAGACGTGGAAGGCCGTGGAGGTGGAGATTGATGGCGAACGCTTTGCCCTGCGAGAAGACACGGGGGAGTTGTATGATTTGGCGGCCTACCGGCGACTGATGCAGGGGGAGAATGTGCCGGCGGCGCAGATGCGGATAGGTGGGCCGGCGGCGGCCCCAGGTCCGCCAATGCCAAGGCCGCGACCGCGACCACGGGGGCCACCGCAATTGCGGCAGGGCAAGGGGGGAGTCATTCTGCCGCCGCCGATCGGGATCCTGGAGGGAGGGCCGGGGGACTGGCAGATTGTGCCGCCGCCGGTGGTGTGACGTCATCATGACATCATCTAACCCCGCCTGCCCCCCGACGCCGCCGGGTCTTCCCCCACCGCCTCTTCCCACCACCCCTCCTCTTGCTTGTCCTGCACCGCCGCTTCCGGCCTCCGTCTTGCCGCCCCTGAGCTGACGACCCTGGCTTGCCTTCTCCCGGGCTCCGGAAGAGCACCCGTCTAAGCTCGGCCATCATTCCATCGGGGATCCGGTCCTTGGAGAGTTCTTCGTAACTCGCCGACTCGGTCAGCAAGGCAATGATGAAAAACAGACAGTACATGCCACACTGGTTGTCACCGCGCTGATGTGGGACCCGACTCGTGTCAACTTGGAGCTGGCCCCCATAAAGCTGAGCGTACTCGTCCCGCAGCCGGTCCACAAACGTCTTGATCTCGTCGGGCATCGGATGGCCCACACTGTCGATGTAGTAGAAGCGGCCCCGGGGGATATCCAAAAAGGCGCACACCCAGTGGCTCCCGGGCTGCTTGTGATTGTCCTCGTTGAACACGATCCCGATTTTCGTTTTACCAGCTCGCTTGGCTTTAGCCAGCGTGAACTTGCAGATGCGTGGCCAAACACAGCTCTGGCCCATAGGCTTGTCAAAGTCGATGGGCGAGGCACCCAGAAAATCAAATTCGGGGTAGGCGGCCTCGTACTGCTTCATCACGCGGTCAAACTCGGTGGTGGTGAGCCAGGTGGACGGTTTTTTGCTCCAGCTGCGGGGAGCCTTGGGTCGCAGCCGATCTTTGGTAATCTTGTCAACTGGCACACCCAGATCGTCGAGTTTTTCGAGGACGCAGACGTCGTCACCTTCTTTGCAAGAGGGGGCGTGGTGGTGTGGATTTGGAGAGTGGCCGAGTTGACGCAGCCACTCCTTGAGTTGAGCCACTTCGGAATCCCGAAGGCATTTCCAGTTGCGGCCACCTTGGCGGCGGGTGCGGCCACCCGAGTTGGTGCTGGGGGCGCACGGGGCTCTCGCCGTGCGGATGAAGCGATCGAGGACCATTGTCTACTCTGTGGCTGGAGATTCCCCGTTAACCCGGAGCTCGGTGGCGTCCTCAACACTCACGCTCTTTGGAAACGGAATCCCAAGCAACACTGGCCGGATGCCTTGGAGTACGCAGGTGCCCTTGCCGGAGCGGGTGAACCGCAGTTCGTGGTTGTTCCCTAGCCTTCTTGGCTTCCCTTCCCCCTCTTGCATAATTGCGAACGAATCGGTCAGCAGCCGTTCGCCGACCCAGACTTCGCCGTGGAATTCGCTGACCATGACCTGGGTGTCGTCGAGCAAGAGGCGGGTGACGGCTCGGTTAGATAGTGTTTTCACTGTGAAGGCCGAGTTAAGAGCGGGGAGCTGAGTTGAGGTGAACCGCTGTCTGGGTTGAATGTTGATGTCGGTGGCGGTTGCACCGGCTTTGGTGGCGGCCAGGGCGCCCCGGATACCATCCCAAAAGTGATCCATATAGCGCTTGGGGTCGTAGAGAGCTGACCACCGACGTTGCTGCCGCACCCGTGCACGGATTGCTTGCAGCTGCTCTGGGTGTTGAAGGAGATTGATCACCTTATTAATGTAGTCGGCTGAGGTCAAGGCTGTCAACTCTTTTTCGAGCCCGATTTGGCGGGTGAGAGATTGGGCGACCGAGCCGTGGTAGGTGTCGGTGAGGAGCGAAATGACAGGAACGCCGGCGGTGAACGCATCGGAGGCAGTGGTGTGTCCCGGGCACCGAAAGGGATCCACTACTAGATCAACGTCTCGCCGCATGTTGGCCAAAAACTGAGGACGACCCTGACCCATATGGCATTGGATTCGTTCGGGGCGGAAGTGGGCCGCCTTGAAGGCCAGTGCGATCGCCGCCTTGGACTTTTTGGATCGGCACACAATGGCAAGGTCGGTGTGGGGACAAGCGCGAAGAATTTGTTGCCATGCAAGGATGGTTTCGGGGCAAATCTTGTAGTTCATGTTGACGCAGGCGATCAGCATGCGGCCGGATCGGCGGCGCATCATTCCTTTGGTGGGGCTGATGCTTTCAATCCTGAACGCGTCGTCGTTGATCTGGTAGCACTCTGGCATTCGGATCACCCTTTCCACCAGATGCCGACGGCCGTCGGCTGGGGTTACTACTGGGTCACCGATGGTATAGTCGAGGGTAGGTACGCCCAATGTGCCGGGATAGGCCAGCCAGTGGACTTGGAGCGGTGCTCGGCGGGGTTGGAGCAGGCAGCAGTGGTTTTTGAACATCAATCCCTTGGTATCCACGATGGCGTCGTAGCGGTTGCGGTCGAGCACGGATCGGGCCTCCTCGGGGCTCTTAACTTCGTGGTAGTCAACTCCTTTGGTACGAAAGCTGTAATCATTATCCGATGGCGTCGGGTTGCCGATCTGAATTACCGCCAGCTCCATGTCGGCAGGAAGGTGGTCGATGAAGCGCCGGATCAGCAACCCCGTCGGCCGGGCATTAAAGTCTTCTCCAGTAAAGACTATCTTGGGCCGCTTCCGGATGGCGTGGGCCGGGAGGCATGCGGTTTGCTTCGGCGCACCTACATTGTACAATGCCTGCTGTATCGCAATACGTCGCAGCTCTTCACTTGTCAGCCCCATAATCAGCCGGTGCAGCGTGAAGGTATCGCCAAGCGGAAAGTGCTGCATCACCAACAGAATCCGGGCAGAAATCTCACGGTGCGACAGCCGGTACACGTCGTGGATCAGGTTGGTATGATCGATGGCGTCGACCGCGCCGGCTAGCCACTGAGCCGCCTGCCCGAGCACCGACTGGTCGCACTTGCTTGGGGCCACCAAGTAGCACGCGCGGTTCCACAGAACCGACGGAATCTTATTCTGCCCCTGTTGCACCACCCCCTTCGCTACCCCCCGCATCTTATCGTAGAGTCCGCACTGATCGTAGGCCCACAGCAAGAGCTCAAGCATCGAAACCGCTGCCGGTGATGGCAACGACTTGAGTAAGAGGGTGGTGTGGGGTTCGAGTTGGATAATAGTCTGGGTGGGGATGTACTCCGAACGGTGATTCTTAACTCGCTCAATCAGCAACTTGAGCGTATCGTATTCGTTCATGGGACGACGGGGGGTGTGCGGTGCCCGGGCAACCACCGGGCGGACTAGCGGGGAGGAGATGTGGGGTTGGGTTTGGTGCGCCGGGCGGTGCCGTGCCTGCGCTGCTGCCACACGATGCGAAAAAGGACGGCCTTGGACTTGATGCTGCATGTCCGTGTGCTTCTTGTCGGAGATATCATCCTAATCTTGTTGCTTATACGCAATAATGCATCGTCAATAATCTGCGGTTTGGGTAGACAGAGAGCAATGAGCGCATCCTACGCAGTTCCACTTCACGGCGCCGCCACCCGAACCCTGCCGCAGGCAGCCGCCACCACGATGGAGGTTTTGCAGCCCTCCACCGCCGTCCACATGCCTCCCATCCCTATTGCAGACCTGCGGCCTGTCGATCCCCGCACGCAGTACGGGTTGGCGTTGGCTGTCCGGGCCCCGGCAGCGACTGCCTACGTTCCCGCGGCCCAGTCGGCGCCGACAAAGGACTCTGGATTACGAAATCTTGGCGCTGCCGCTCGCCCCAAGACCTGGTGGGGAGTTCTCTGAGCAAAATTGCAAGGGTTCGTTTGTTGTGCCTTTGCCTCTTGTACACTTAGGGGTAGACTGGGATGCCGGTGCAGGACGATCTGTTGCTGATGTTGGGCCGAAACCCGGGAGATTCGGATGAGAGTGTGAAGGTGCACGAGGATCGGGTCGAGTTGGTGGAGTACATGAAGCGGGTGTGTCTGGGGCAGGAGCCCGAGGCAGTTCCGCGACACGTCGAGACGGTTTTGAATGCGGCGCTTGCAGTGTGTCAAGAATGGCGATTGCGTCCTCGAGGCAGGCAAGTCCCATTGCCGCCGCCTGCTTTGTTGCAGGACCGAGCAGCTTCGGAAGCCGAAGGCAAAGACTACCGACCGAATCCGAAGAATGTACTGTACACACCATCTTTGGTGGAACCACCATCTGTGCTCGCCAGGTTGGCGGTAAGAAAAGTGAATACCCCAAAGGCACCGCCACCTTCAGCTTAGAACGGCGGTCCAATGCTAATGTCACAATGAGGGGCTTGTCAGTTGGGGCTTCTGTGACGTAGACGATCCGGCGACACCGAGGCTCCGATGGAATAAGGTGCTTGTGCCCGGCCTTGAGTTGGTCTTGACGCTGCGCCAGTGCATGTTTGGGCGTCGGCGGAGGTCCATAACACATGAATGGCAGATTTTCGGACCGCAGCCGTTCACATTCGCTTGGCGTGCATGTGACCAACCGGTTGGATGCAAGAGAAGGGGGGCGGAAATAGAAAACAAAGTTGCTGTAGATGAGCAACGCCAAGGCCGCAGCTGCCAAGACGCCCAGTGGATGCATCGGAGATGTCTACCGTCTGAAACGATACGTATGCCACAGGAGGGACGCAGTGAATAGTTCACTCTTCGTCGTCAATACGAGGCGCCACGAAGAACCTGGCCGCCCCGCCGTTGCCCAGATCGTACTTGGTGACCAACGGCATTCCCTCCGTGATGTTGATGGTGACCGTATTGTTCGGCCCCATCCCCGCTGCCTGTCGCATCATCGCCCCCCGGTGCATGAAGTTCAGCGGGAAGGAGATCTTGAACTCTTCGTCGCACGCCTCGTACTCGTCCACGTCGTCCAACCCGATTTTGCATTCCATTCGTGTCCCCTTGCTTTGGTCTGAGGCGATCAAGTATGTGGCTTCTGCCGTGCACCTGATCCCGGCCACATCGCCAAAGATCGCCAATTCGTCGATGACCTTGGACCACCGTCCAGAGTTGAGTACAATGTCGGTGTCGGTATCGGTCTCCGGTGGATTCATCAGCTTATCGTCCAGATCAAAGGTCGGCACCCGGAAGTCCTTGTCAAACGTCTCCTTGCCGCCACCCGACAACCACAGCCCCCACCCCTTTTGCCCCGAATCCTTGTGCTGGAGATGCATCAGCCACGCACGCTGTCCGTGCTCGATGCATCCCAACATCTTGACCAGCAGCACCAACGACGTATCCAGCTGCACAGCGGTGGGACACTTGTAGCTCTCGAACCAGCTTTCGGGAAGCCAGATGTCAACCATGCAGACGTGCGAGCCGTCCATTGTCTGGAGCTCCATGCCTTCGGGTGTGAACCAGAACTTTGTGAGGTCGCTGATTCCAGCGACCACCTCAAGCAGCCTTTTCAGCTGGAGAGTCTGCGTATTGGTCATCGTCATAATCGTTCCCTCCATCGTAGTCCCCTTCGGGAGCGAGGGCATGCTCATCGAAGTACTCGCCGTTGTCCCCAACGAACTCACCTGCGTTGTCAAGGTCTCCGAGGGGGTCGGTGACGGGGCCGAGCTCGCCATCGTCTTCGGGTACTGCCAGTTCCCCGTCCACCACTTCCGGGTCAATTTCTACGCCGAGTTCCTGCTCGATCGAATCAGTACGCAACCGCAGATCCTCAAGGCCCTTGGTGTGGGTGCCGACAACCTTGGACAGTTCAATAACCCCCTTGGCCAGATCTTCCAGCAATGTCCGAAGGTTATGGATGTTCTGGCCCTGCGCCACGGCCACTTGGGCGATCGTAGGCGTCGGCGGCAGTTCGGGTTCGTACTGTTGGATCTGAGTTGACACTCGGGCGGCCGCCTGGGCTGCGGCCCGTTGCTGCGCCGCGCTGTTGCCCCGGCCCATGTTCCGGCGTACCTGCTGTGGAGGAGCCTGCCGACGGCCCTGCTGCGGTGGTGCCGCACGCCGCCCACCCCCTGCTCCCTGCTGCTGCCGAGCCATCGCCTGTTGCCGGGCCAGTGCCTGCTGCCGGGCCAGCGCCTGCTGCCGGGCCAACGCCTGCTGCCGGGGACCCCCCGCCGCCGCCTGCTGCTGCCGCTGCCGAGCCTCTGCAATTTGCCGACGCCGTTGTTGTGCCGCCTGTCCTCTCAGCATTTCTGCTATCTGTCGGTGCCACTCACAATCAAAAAATCAGCACAACGCACCGCCTTTGTCTTTAACTCCCCCCTCTTACATCAACTCAGACGCTCATCGGCATCTTCAGTTCGCCGGCATGTTCGTAGTCAATCACTCTCACGTGCTCCTCTCGCACCGCATCAATGTCCGTCGGAATCCGCTCTAGATCCAGGCGCGGAGTAGTTATAGAGAACGTGCGCACGAGTTGTTCTTGGAGAGCCGCCACATGGTCTTCGTAGACGTGAACGTTGCTGAGGAACATGACCAGCCGCTTGGCCCTGAGTCCCGCAGCCCGAGCCACAAAGTGGGTCAACATTCCGTACGACGCCATGTTGAAGGGGAGGCCTAGGCCGACATCGGCGCTCCGTTGGTACATGGTGCACACCAGCTCGTCGCCGTTGACCACGTTGAACTGAAACAGCAGGTGACACGGCGGCAGCGCCATCTTGTCCAGGTCACTCACGTTCCACGCCGAGACGACAATTCTGCGAGAGGAGCGGGTTGCTGGGTCTGAAAGCAGGCGGATCGCGTTGGCCAGCTGGTCGGTGCCAGGGTCCTCCATTCCGCACGGACCGCCCTCACCCCAGCGCCGCCACTGGTGACCGTAGACCGGCCCCAGCTGGCCCTTGCCCTCTTCAGAAGTCAGGTGCGACCATTGGCCGCGGCTCATGCTGTATGCCGGCCCGTCCCGAAGCAACCGCTCACGGTACGCCGCCGCATTGGCGTCCCAGATCTTGCAGCCGCGTTCCGAGAGATCCTTGGCCGACGTGTTGCCCTCGATGAACCACAACAGCTCCCGCAGACAGGTTTTCCAGGCCAGCTGCTTGCTCTGGAGCAGAGGCACCTGGCCTTCGGTGAGATCAAAGGCCAACGAAGCCCCGACCACTACCCGCACTTTTCCATTCCTCCCCTCTTGCACATCACCTTCGTCGAGGACGGTCCGGAGGAGCCGGAGGTATTGGTAGTCGGGGGAATGGCCATCGGGCACACGGACCACACCAGAAAAAGCCATGCCAGGTGTCTTAACTCGGAGGCGAGGTCTCAACTCAATTTGCAAGAGGGGGGGAGAAAGGGATTATCTCTGTGTTAGCCAGCAGATGGACACGACCACGCTAACTTCTGCGACGAATCCGGTGCCCTGGTATCAATCGCCTAGGATCGGGCGGGGGATTGCGGTTGCCCAGACGGCGATTCTGGCGTGGCTCGGCGGGGCGGTCTTTGAGATTGCCGTGGCTATGGCGGTCAAGGAGTTTGGCCTGTTCCCCAAGGGTACACCCAAGACCCCATTGGGGATGCTGATGGGCGGTTTCGTGGTGTTGGCCGTGACGCTGGGTTCCTTGTTTGTAGGAACGCGGCTGGCCGAGTCGGTGCCACCGGTTAACGGAGTCCCGATGGGGGTTCTGGATTACGAGACGCTGGCGGTGTCGGCGGCGCTGGCATCGCAAGAGCATTTCAATCTGTCAGAGTTTGTGGTGGGGTTCACGCCGTCGGCGGCGGTCAAGGGCAAGCGGCAGCCGAAGAAGGCGCAGAAGCAGCCGCAGCAGGCGCCGAATCCGTTTGCGGGGCCGCCACCAGCGATGCATCCGCGGGGTCCACCGCCGGCGATCCAGACCAACCCTAGCGCCATGGCGGCGCCACAGCAGCAGGCACCCGCAGCACCAGCGATGGGTGGCGGAGCTCAGAGTCCACACCCACCACCTTCCCCTCTTGCAGGACCCTCGCCGGGCGCAGACGCTTCTTCGACGTTTGGCGTTCCGTTGTCTGCGGCCTATGGGTTTTGAATGTACTGAGTAGCAATGGCCTTGGATTTTGATGTGGAAACACTCAACCAATTCCTTGAATTGGCTGAGGTGGTGGGATTGCGCGAGTCGTCGTACCAGAATTTGCAAGAGGAGACCCGGGAGGTGTTGGAGATGGCAGGAGTTGATAACCCCGAGGAGGCAGTTAACAAGCTCAAGGGTTATAGGCTGATGTCGGCGGAGGACATCCGCATCGGCGAGTATGTGTGCTGGATCCGAAGGGCGGATGCCTCGCCCTCGGGGCGGCCATCAGGGCCGACCGCTGGTGGCACCGTCACAAAAATCACAGAGCAGCCCAATGGTGAACATACGGTGCAATGTCGGGGGGTGGCGTCGGGTCGTTTCTATCAGACCACGACCCGGCCGGGGCTGTGGTTGTTTCGGAAGCTGACCGAGCAAGAGTTGGTTGTGCTCAATGTTCTGGATGCGCTGGACCGTACGAGTACGGCGGCGCAGTAGCGCCAGGTGGTCCATCGATAGACTTGGCGAACGAGAAGCGGCGCTCGGGACCCGAGTAGGGACCAGCGGCAGCGTTGTTGGTAGCGCTGGAGGTGGTCACAGAGTAGGAGGTAGTGCGCGAGCCGAAGCTGCCATTCCGGGTGGGGTTGATGGAGGAGGTGGAGTTAACAGCCCGCGGAAGGGTTGCGGTGGTGGCTGAAGGCTGGGCTTCGTAGGGATGTCCGCGGAGCGCGAACCGGAGGCCCTCCCGTCCATGTTGGACGGCGTATTGGCGCACGAACATGCACTGATCGCAAAAGTCCTTTTGCCGTCGTCGTGGTTCGTGACACAGGGGGCAAATGTATGTCTTAGTCCAAGGCCAGCACCCCATTGCTATAGTGGGGGACTTTAGGGAAGGAGCGAATTCCGCTCATGGGTGGGGGGGTTGGAATGCAAGAGGGGGGTGATGTGAGGGTTGTGTTTCTTGATGTGTTGGATGAGGATCTGGAGGAAGCGAGCGAGCTGATGGGGTCGGAAGGTGATGATGAGTTCATCGCTGTGGTCAAAGAGGTACACGTAGTTTCGGTTGACGACGAAGCGGCGGATATCGATGAACCGCACCAAGAGTTTGGTGTTAGCGGAGAACCAGTGGCGGGTGCGGAAGAGGAGGAGGTGCGGGAGGATGGTGACGGTTCCCGAGGGGCCGAAAACGCAAGAACGGTAGAAGTCAAACAAGGGCCATGCTGGAGTTAAGGGTCCACACTTCCGGCAGCTGGGGCAGTTGGGTGTCTGTCCATTCTTCCAGCGTGTCTTGTGCCATAGATCGATGCACGACTTGTGGAACACATGGGGGCAGGCTCCGAGCCGTGCCAGAGTTGATACGGTGATGGGCAACAGACACACGGCGCATTCGTCAACGACGACAGGATCGGCGGGTTGGGTGTCGCTAACTGCAATAGATGACGTCAGCAGTGCTGAGGAGGAGTTGAGACTTTCGGATTGAGTTAAGGAGGGGTCATCAGAGGGTGGCGGCGGCGGGGCGATGGGGAGGTGGGCCATAGCAGCGTGTCTATCATAGGCCCAGAGGGGAAGTAGCAAGTGGATTGGGGTTAACTCGGCTCAAAGGTCTTAACTCGTAGCCCGCCCCCGCAGCGCTGCACATCCAACCTTCTCCTCCCCTCTTGCAGATTCTCTAGGCGTCGCGTTCTTCGCCGCCAGAATATTATCTTGCGCAATCCTAGGCGCTCATCGCCATCCGCAAACGGTGTGTGCCTGCCCAAACTGACTTAAAGACATCCCACCTGTAATTGTATCGTGTGCGCGTGAGCGGATGTGGCACAAAATGTCAAATTGAATGCTAATTCGGCGCCTCGTTGATGAATCATTGAAGCAAGCGGGTGCGATCGTTTGGACTCCGTAGCTCAATTGGTAGAGCGTTCGCCTCCAGAGCGACAGGTTGGGTGTTCAAGTCACCTCGGGGTCATCCGCACCCGTATGCCTCAGTCGGTAGAGTAGTGGTCTTATCAACCAACGGTCGGGGGTTCGAGTCCCTCCGGGTGCACACGCTGTAGCTCCCCTGGCGCAATTGGCCAACGCGTCCGCCTACGGAGCGGAAGATTCCAGGTTCGAGTCCTGGGGGGAGTAGTCCGTGAGGGAAAGCCAAGACAGGCCACTTCAGCCTCGCTGGTGTAGTGGTAACATGGAAGCTTGCCATGCTTTCGCCCTGAGTTCGATTCTCAGGCGAGGCATCGGCCTGTCCTTGGTCGTATCGTAGTCCACGTCGTATAATGGCTTATTATCCACCACTGTCTCTGGTGAGATCGGTGTTCGATTCCTCGCGTGGACGTTTGCAGGTTCGTTGGCCAAGTGGCAAGGCGTTGGTCTTGTAAACCAAAGATCGGGGGTTCAAGTCCCTCACGAACCTACCCCCACGTATGCGCATAATCCCTTCCCTGGATTCCCAGCATGTGTCCGGTTTGTTGGCCAAGCGGCAAGGCGCCTGTTTCGTACACAGGAGATCGGGAGTTCGATTCTCTCACAAACCTTCTGCCTGAAGTGCAGGCATCACGCGCATAATCCCCCCCGAACCTCCATCGGTAGCACACACGCTTTTTGAACAGTTGCGGACGTCCAGCCCACGTGGGTTCGAATCCCACCCGCCCTTCGGGGTGCGTATGCAAGAGGTTAAGCAGCAAACATCCAAAAATGCTACCAGCACATCTGGTTTGTTGGCCAAGTGGCTAAGGCGCTGCCCTAGTAAGGCAGAGATCGGAGGTTCGACTCCTCCACAAACCTTTTCGGGGGGTGACGGCGCTCCCCCTAATACACAACACATTGGGGTGTTAGCTCAGTGGTAGAGCGTCTGGTTTGCAACCAGAAGGTCACAGGATCGTTCCCTGTACACTCCACCCCCAACGAGGTCCGTTGGTCTAGAGGTATGATGGCTGTTTTGGGTGCAGCAGGTCCCAGGTTCGACTCCTGGACGGACCCTTTGGCCCCGTAGCGTAATTGGCTAACGCGTCCCGCTTCGGACGGGAAGATTGCAGGTTCGAGTCCTGTCGGGGTCTTTTTCGATGTAAGATGCCAAATTGATCGCCCATTCGTCACAGGTAATGACGTCACAACAGCCTTGTTGGTGTAGTGGTAACATACGAGGTTTCCAACCTTGCGCCCGGGGTTCGATTCCCTGACAAGGCATCCCCCTCTGGTTGTGCGAGGCCAGAGGGACTGTAAGTGTGGCCGAGTGGTCTAAGGCGTGCGGTTCAAGTCCATATCTCTTCGGAGGCGCAGATTCGAATCCTGTCGCTTACATCGTCGCTGTGTCCGAGTGGTTAAGGAGTGGGCCTCAAGATCCCATGCTCATTTGAGCGCGCAGGTTCGATCCCTGCCGGCGACATATCCCCAACACACAGCTCCCGGTGGTGAACTGGAATCATTCCGCCCCGCCAAGGCGCGAGTACCGGGTTCGATCCCCGGCCGGGGCATTTGCCTGAAGCACAGGCATCCAAGGAGACGTAGCTCAGTGGCAGAGCATCCGATTGCAGCTCGGGCGGTCCCTGGTTCAAATCCAGGCGTCTCCTTTTTCCTCCTCTTGCTATTTCCGCTGTTGTGGCCGAGTGGTCTAAGGCGTGCGGTTAAGGTCCGTATCTCTTCGGAGGCGCAGGTTCGAATCCTGTCAGCAGCATCGGCAAGAGGGGGATACACAGTCGCTATGTCCGAGTTGGTTAAGGAGTTGGACTTAAGATCCACTGTGTGGTCTTCACACGCGCAGGTTCGAGCCCTGCTAGCGACACCCCCGGTCCCGTAGTGTAACGGTTAGCACGCTAGACTCTGAATCTGGTAATCGGAGTTCGAATCTCCGCGGGACCTTTTGTGGGACATGCTGTTCCGCAGACCCTGGCAACTCAGCACCCAAAGTTCATCTCAAAATGCTTAATTGAATCACCATTCGTGGAGCCAACAACAAGCGCTCGTGTAGCCAAGTGGATAAGGCGCGCCCCTCCTAAGGGCGAGATCGGGGGTTCGATTCCCCTCACGAGTACCGGTTCCGTAGTGTAAGGGTTATCATCTTCGACTTTGAATCGAAGGATCCGAGTTCGAATCTCGGCGGGACCTTTTGCGGGACATGCTGTCCCGCAGACCCTGGCTGTTGACAACTCAGCACTCAGGACAACTTCCAATCCCCCATGGTCTAATGGTAAGGATTCGCGTCTTTCACACGTGCGGTCAGGGTTCAATTCCCTGTGGGGGAGTAGGTCAACGTCCTTCGTTCAACCATCGCCGACGCACCGTCGGCATCCAGTCGGATCATTTTCCATTTCATGTCTGCTGTAGCTGCGAAAAGGACTTAGAGCCATCCCGTTCACAGAGAGTGGTGGCCCCGAGCGAGTCCGGTCGTGGCCCACCGCCATCCAAATCCGCCTGTCGGGGTTTCGCCCCTACAGCCATAAATTGAACGCTAATCCGTACAGTACAGCACAGTCGCCCTCGGGCACCCAAACAGCTGCCGTGGCCCAGTTGGTTCAAGGCATCCGGCTCTTAACCGGAGGATCGCGGGTTCGAACCCCGTCGGCGGCTTTCGGTGTTCGACAAGGCATGGAGATACACAGCAATAACTTGTTACCTTTTGGGGCCGGGGCCGCAGGTTCGAGTCCTGCCGTCGCAATCGCGGCGTAGCTCAGTTGGTAGAGCACGGTACACAACACCCCAATGTCTCCAGCATATCCAGTCTAACGGTTAGGATAGGTGGTTTTCACCCACCAGGTCGGGGTTCGATTCCCCGCATCCAACTCTTAATCGGAGGGCCGCGGGTTCGATCCCCGCAGGAAATTATTAGCCATCGTAGCTCAGTGGTAGAGCATCCGACTCTTAATCGGAGGGCCGCGGGTTCGATCCCCGTCGGTGGCTTCGCGCTTGGTGAGCGCATTACAAATACACTGCCACGCACATTCGTTCTGGCCCTTTAGCTCAGCGGTAGTAGCATGGGACTTTTGATCCTAGGGTCGCGGGTTCGATCCCCGCAGGGGCTCTTACAATGTGTGTATTTTCACTCTCTGTAGCTCAGCTGGTAGAGCAGTCGGCTGTAGTCCGAACGGTCGGTGGTTCGAGTCCACTCGGAGAGATCCCCGGTGTCACGAGCCGGCTCCAGAAATCCGTGCGGGTAGCCCACTGCCGCAGCGGATGGGTCCGTTTTTCGATCGCACACAGCAACTCACTTGTACTTGGACCTAAGCTCCCCCGGCGTCTGCCTTCGCAGGTTCGAATCCTGCCGTCGCAACCATCTGCGGCGTATCCAAGTGGTCAAAGGAGGGTAACACACACCAATGCGATCAGCAAGAGAGGGGTGACGAACAAGGGCTGTAGCTTAATGGGAGAGCGCCACCGCCGGCAGGAGATTCCGGTTCGAATCCGGACGGCCCGATTTTCACCCCTACAGCCACAAATTGAATGCTAATCCGCACAGTAGGATACAGTCGCCCTCGGGCAACACACACACACACACACACACACACACCAACAGCCCCCTTAGCTCAGTTAGGTAGAGCATGAGACTTTTAATCTCAGGGCCGCGGGTTCGAGCCCCGCAGGGGGCTGACCGCGCTGACGAGCGCTCAACAAATACAAATAGCCATCGTAGCTCAGCGGTAGTAGCATCCGGCTCTTAACCGGAGGGTCGCGGGTTCGATCCCCGTCGGTGGCTTTCCTCCTTCGTCTAGTGGTTAGGACACTCGGTCGTGGTCCGAGCAACGTCGGTTCGATTCCGGCAGGGGGAGTATGCGTGATGCCTGCGCACTCAGGCACATATGACTCATAGCTCAGTCGGCAGAGCACTCGTCTAATAAGCGAGGGGTCCAGGGTTCGAGCCCCTGTGGGTCAAAAGTCCTGAACATGACTGAAACTGTTCACCTGGTGGGAACAAGCAAGTTGGCGCAGCGGAAGCGTGCCTGGCTCATAACCAGGAGGTCGGAGGATCGAAACCTTCACTTGCTATCCCCACCAACCCCCACCACACACACACACACACACGCACGCACATTGAGGGCTTACAGCAAACACCTTTGCATTTTGAGCAGGTTGAGCGGTTCGACTCCGCATGGGGGTGGCTTCGGCCACGGTTCGGTAGCCAGCCTTGAGTCCCCATTCGCCCTCAGCAATCCCATCATCCCCTTCTTCCCCTCTTGCACTACTGGACCCTTAGCACAGTGGCAGTTGCGTCCGGCTGTTAACCGGAAGGTCGTCAGTTCGATCCTGACAGGGTCCGTACCCGGAGACTTGCAGCAATCCTCTTCAAAACACCAGACTTTTAATCTGACACCGTTTGTCACCCAGTCTCCAGCATTATCGTCAACTTAGCTCAGAGGGAGAGCGCTCGACTGAAGTTCGAGAGGACGCTGGTTCGATCCCAGCAGTTGACATCCGGCGTCTGTTATCGTCAACTTAGCTCAGTGGGAGAGCGCTCGGCTGAACGTCGAGAGGACGCTGGTTCGATCCCAGCAGTTGACATCCGCCCTGTGTTAGCAATGCACACCATCAGATCCCTTCAGGCCGGAATTCGTAGCTCAGCAGTCAGAGCATCCGGCCGTTAACCGGAAGGTCGCCAGTTCGAATCTGGTCGAATCCGTTACCTGTTGCCGATTCATTTCGGTAAGGGATCTGGTGTTTTTTCGCGACGCCGACATAGGGCACTCCCATAAGACGTTGTGGCCGAGTGGTTAAGGCGCCAGACTGCTAATCTGGTGGGCTCTGCCCACGCAGGTTCGAATCCTGTCAACGTCGTTTCGGGGGTACTGAGACGTTCCTCCTACCTTCCCCAACGTGCTTGTAGTTCAGTGGCAGAACACCTCCCTTACACGGAGTAGGTCGGGAGTTCGATTCTCTCCAGGCACCCCAGGCAGTGTAGCATAGAGGAAATGCGCCCGTCTCATGATCGGGAGATCGGTGGATCGAAACCACCCACTGTCAACCCAAGACGTCGTGTCCGAGTGGTGAAGGAGCCAGTCTAGAAAACTGGTAGGCTCTGCCTGCGCAGGTTCGAATCCTGTCGGCGTCGATCGGGGGTATTGCATCCTCCCACACCCCAACTATCCCTCCACACTCTTAGCTCAGTGGAAGAGCATCCGTACGACACACGGAAGGTCGGGAGTTCGATACTCTCAGAGTGTATTAGACGCTGTGCCAGAGTGGTTATTGGGTCAGTCTCGAAAACTGATGGGCTCTGCCCGCACAGGTTCGAATCCTGTCGGCGTCGTCAACTCTCCCCTTTTTCTGTGTTGCGTCAACTCAACACAGTATTAGCAATTGACTCCAATCTCGCCCATAGGGGGAAGGTTGGTAGGGTAGGGTAGGGTAGGGTAGGGTATGGTAGGGTATGGTAGGGTAGGGAAGGGTAGGGAGGGGTAGAGAGTGTATTCGGAAGGGGAGAGGATATGGGGTGG
>Ga0180433_10004957_pt1 | contig 18401 bp, 14 predicted proteins | sample SS_ome_8_FD_132980 | JGI IMG/M metagenome (GOLD analysis project Ga0180433, IMG submission 132980) | Hypersaline lake sediment archaeal communities from the Salton Sea, California, USA - SS_1_D_1 metaG | ecosystem: Environmental > Aquatic > Non-marine Saline and Alkaline > Hypersaline >... | reverse complement strand
CTGGTCCCAACGATAAACAAATCTATAGCGAGGAAAGCATGCACCAGAACAGAGAGCGCGATCCCGCATACGATCGTACCACGATTTCGGCGATAGAGCTCTAAAGCACTCACCAGCCTCGATACGGTCGAGACGACAGATGACGGTAACTTCCTAACGCCAAAGTCGATGATTCGCGCTATCAAGGGATATCGGGTAATGGTCTGTCTCAACTCGACCAAGATTATCACAAAGACGCCGCCTAAACCACCCAAACCGACCGCAAACACTGCAATCTGCAGGAGACGATATTCTTGCTGAAGGCCAAGCAAAAACGGCAGGTAAACGACCACCATTATGCTGGCCACAATGAACAGACCAATCAGCCCGAGTGCACGGTCCAGCATAATGGTCAAAACTGCTTCCGCCTTCTTATCCCTTGCTTTATTGGCCACAAGCGCCATCTTCAGAAGATCTCCCCCCACTGCTCCGGGAATCGCCAGATTGAAAAAGACGCCGATCATCGTAAGTCTGATTAGGTCCCAGGCCTGTAAACGTACTCCCTGAACCCGTAACAATAGATTCCATCGGTATATGGTTAAGCAAAGAATCACACCATAAAAAAACAAGGCGAGAAGAAGTAAGGAGCTTTGGGCCCTTGCTAACTCGTTCCACAGGCGGGCTCCTGTGGATTTAAGTGTAAAATGAATCAGGCCATAGCCTAGACCGATGCTGACCACCAAGCGCAAGACACTTATGAGCATATGTCTGCTATTGAATCGTGCTTTGACCAAATCTTTTAGAGGGATAAGCGAACTTTTCTTCAAATTGCTGAACTACCAAAAAAGCCAGATTCACGTTACGAGCTTTTCTCATTTTCTCAGTTGTACCGATATGTCGAAAACGCCCTGTAATCTAGCACCCAAACACCCAAAAGGCAACTCATCTGAATACTCATCTGAATCACCGCGCTTTTTCACTTTAACCATTTGATAAGAACACTGACCTAAATTGATACAATGGATGGCGTTCAAATACAAGATCTTCAGTTTCAACCCGAGGCCGCATCACCAAATAATCGATCGGGTGATGATGTCTTCACGTTGGCACGAAAATTGATTAATAAAGCCGTTGTTAATGGACAATTTCAAAACTAAGGAAAAACTTTAATCCGACACCACCATAGTCAAGCCATATTGCTGGCGCCACCAAATTACTCATAGTCGATTTATAGTGCTTCGAGCGAGTTCTGGCTTCTATGGCCTATTTTTCAATATCTGGTGCCAAAACATTTTATCAAAAGGTTTCAGCCTTTGCGATAGTCTAGGTGAGAATTAATCATTTTGACTCGTTCAATAGAAATATCTAAAAAATACTTGACACAAAATACTTGTTGTGATATGAGTAGTTTAATTACTCATTATTGTACCAAACATGGATAATTTATTTATAGGACTAATTGCTTCAAAGACCAGGATCAAATTGCTCATGCGCCTTTTCTTTAATCCAGAGGCTCAGTCATATTTGAGAGAACTGGCAAAGGAATTCAATGTTTCGACAAACTCCGTGCGCGAAGAACTTAATCAACTTACAAAAACGAAACTGCTAAAATCCCAGAAAGACGGTCGCCAGGTTTATTATAAGGCAAACATAGAGCATCCTCTATTTCCAGAACTGAAATCCATGGTGAGCAAAGTTATGGGCATTGACCAAGTTATTGACGGGATTGTTAACAGGTTGGGTGAACTTGAGAAGGCCTACGTCATTGATGATTACGCTGAGGGAAAAGATATGGGTATCATCGACCTTCTCTTGGTAGGAAATATTGACTATTACCATCTTAACGATTTGAGCAGAAAAACTGAACGATATGTTAACAGAAAAATCCGTACTCTCGTGCTAAGCCAGGAGGAATACAACAACTTCCTGCCGGAATTAGCCAAACATCCCCATATCCTAATATGGAAAGCGAAGAAGGAATAGATGAGATCCTCTGTTTTGCACAATGCTCAACGTCGCAGCTGTGAAGTCAGATTGCGTCCTCCTGGTCTTAGGTTTGGATCTCCGATCTTGTAATAAAACATTTTATTCCGATACGTTACAACGTTCTTTAGGATGTAACTGAAGGGGCGGAGCTGTATTAGAGTAAGAGAGAAGCTGTTTCTTAAGCACGCCATCCTCCAGACGCCCTTTAGGGGACAAAATGTAAAAAACGAAAAGAATCAAATGAACTTAAGAACAAGGAGTAATAAATGAAAGCCCTTATCACCGGTATCACCGGCCAAGATGGCTCATACCTGACCGAATTCTTGCTCTCAAAAGGCTACGAGGTCCACGGCTTGATCAGGAGATCGAGCAGCTTCAACACCCACAGGATCGACCACATCTACGTTGATCCTCACGATCCGAATGCAAAACTGTTTCTTTACCATGGGGACCTATCAGACTCGGGCCAGCTTGTAAACCTCATCTACAATATAAAACCTGATGAAATATACCACCTCGGGGCTCAATCTCATGTGAGGGTCTCTTTTGATATTCCAGAATACACAGGAGACATAACAGCGCTCGGTACTATAAGACTCCTTGAAGCGGTCCGAAGAAGTGGTGTAAGGAGCAAGTTCTATCAGGCATCCTCATCTGAGATGTTCGGGGCTGCCCCATCTCCCCAAAACGAAAATACCTCGTTTATACCACAAAGCCCTTATGCAGCCGCCAAGGTCTATGCCTATTGGATGGTGCGTAATTATCGGGAAGGCTATAATAGCTATGCCTGTAACGGCATCCTGTTCAATCATGAATCCCCTCGGAGGGGCGAGACGTTTGTCACTAGAAAAATCACCAGGGCCCTTGCCAACATACTCGGGGCAAACCAGAAAAAGCTTTATCTCGGCAACCTCGGGGCAAAACGGGATTGGGGATTTGCCCCAGAATATCTGGAGGCAATGTGGCGTATCCTCCAGCAGACCGAGCCGGATGATTATGTAATCGGCACAGGCGAGAGCCATTCAGTCAGAGAATTTTTGGATTATGCTTTTACGTATGCTGGCATGGAGATAACCTGGAAAGGCAAAGGACTAGAAGAGCAAGGGATGGTAAAGAGTGTATCCTCCCAATGGAATGCTTTGGTCAAACCAGGAGATGTAATCATAGAGATAGATCCACGGTACTTTCGACCAACTGAGGTAGAGCATCTTCATGCAGATATAACCAAGGCAAGACAAAGACTAGGATGGGAGCCGAGGACCACCTTTAAAGAGCTCGTAAAGATCATGGTGGATTACGATATGAAATTGGCGGGCCTTGAGCCAGTAGGTGAAGGCATGGCCATCTCTCTAGAAAAGGGCTTTGCTTATACCAATCATGACTATTCATTCTATGAGAAGATACGGGAGGAACACTAAGCGATTCAGTTGGAGGGTACAGATTAGAGGATAGAGGCAAAAAGCATCTTAGGTGATGGCTCGTGCCCCCAACTTCAAGCGAGCGCTCCTATAGTCTCTAACGGTGTTTGGTGATTTGAAAATCGAGATGATAGACTAATGAATCGCAACTCGCGCATATATATCGCTGGCCACACCGGCCTTGTGGGCTCAGCTATCCTCCGCCGCCTTCAGGCTGACGACTTCATCAATCTAATTAGGAGGAATCATGCCGAGCTTGACTTGAGGAGCCAGCAAGCAATGGAAACCTTCTTTGAAAAGCAGAAGCCAGACTATGTCTTTCTTGCTGCTGCCAGGGTGGGTGGCATCCTTGCCAACAGCACCTATAAAGCGGAGTTTATCTACGATAATATCATGATCGGGGCAAATGTGATTCATGCTGCCCACAGACATGGGGTTAAAAAACTGCTTAACCTCGGATCCTCCTGCATTTACCCTAAGAATGCTCCGCAACCACTCAAAGAAGAATATCTCCTGACAGACAATCTCGAACCCACCAATGAGCCCTATGCCCTGGCAAAGATCGCCGCCATAAAGCTCTGCCGATACTATAATGAGCAGTATGGAACAAACTTCATATCGGTTATGCCCACCAACCTCTACGGCCCAAATGATAACTATGACCTCAGTAATTCCCATGTCCTGCCAGCGCTTATACGCAAATTCCACCTGGGAAAACTCGCCACTCAAGGGGACTTGGATGCTATAAAGCGCGATGAAGAACTTTACGGCCCTATACCGGAAGAGATAGCCACTGACCTCAATATTTGCAAAAATCAAAAATTCTATCAGCTACCAGCTACCAGAAATGAACCAATAGTGAGATTATGGGGTACTGGTGACCCTTACCGTGAATTCCTGCATGTGGATGACCTTGCAGATGCCTGTCTGTTTTTGATGCAGCGGTATGATAGTAATCATATCGGAGAATTCATCAATATTGGCACAGGGGAGGATTTAACTATCCGAGAACTCGCAGAGACGGTTGGCGAAATTGTTGAGTTCAAAGGAGAAATAAAATGGGATACCTCAAGACCAGAAGGTACACCGAGGAAGTTGCTTGATATTTCTAACTTAACTGATCTTGGTTGGAAATCGAAGATATCTTTGGAAAAGGGCATCAGGCACGCATATGATTGGTATCTTCATAATTCGGAAAAGTAAACAAACCAAACAAATCTGATAGATAAGATAAACGCTACAGACGAAATAGACGAAAGATATCAAATGAATGAGATCGACCAGATACACAAAATGGACCAGATAGATGCTCCCAACGCTCTCAACGATTGAACCGATGATAACGGAGCTTTAGAATGAAAGCGGTAATCCTTTGTGGTGGCATGGGCACGCGGCTCAAGGAAGAGACAGAGTACAGGCCAAAGCCTATGGTTATGATCGGAAATCGCCCCATACTATGGCATATTATGAAAATATATTCTTTCTACGGGCATAATGATTTCATACTTTGCCTGGGCTACAAGGGTGAAATTATAAAGGAATACTTCTATCACTACGAAATGCTGGCTAATGATTTTCAGATCACGCTGGGCAAGAAAAACGATATGAAGATCTTCCATAACCAGGATGAAGGGGACTGGAAAGTAACCCTTGTCAATACTGGCGACAAAGCACTGAAAGGGGCAAGACTGAAGAGAATAGAGCGTTATATTGATTCGGAAAACATTATGGTGACCTATGGTGACGGCGTTGCGGACATTAATATTAATTCCCTCGTTGAATTTCACAATTCACATGGTAGAATTGCAACTTTAACGGGCGTAAAACCACTTTCCCGCTTTGGTGAGCTACAGGTTGAAGGTGGAATGGTCAAAGAGTTTGAAGAAAAACCCCAATCCGCTGAAGGCTTGATAAATGGCGGTTTTTTTGTTTTCCGTAGGGAAATCTTTGATTACCTCGAAGACCACGATGATTGCGATCTAGAGTATGGTGCCCTTGAAAAGCTAACTAAAATCGGACAACTCATGGTTTATCGCCATGAAGGCTTCTGGGGGTGCATGGATACGATGCGTGACATGGAATACCTTAACAAGCTTTACGAAGAAGGGAATGCCGTATGGAAGATCTGGTAGACCTGGCCAACTTCTATAAAGGTAAACGCGCTTTTGTCACAGGCCACACAGGCTTTAAGGGCTCGTGGCTTTGCTTGTGGCTTCATAAACTGGGAGTTGAGGTTACTGGTTATGCACTCGAACCACCTACCGACCCCAGCCTGTTTGCCTTGTGTGGCATGGAGCACCTTGTGCATTCCATCATCAGTGATGTACGGGATTTTACAACCTTGCAAAGTGCCATTTCTGAAGCTAAACCGGAAATCGTCATCCATATGGCCGCCCAACCCCTTGTTCGTGATTCTTACGTGAATCCGGTGGAAACCTACGAAATAAATGTCATGGGAACTGTAAATCTGCTTGAAGCTGTCCGAAAAAGCGATGGTATTCGAGCAGTCGTAAATGTTACCACCGACAAATGCTACGAAAACCGCGAATGGATCTGGGGCTACCGAGAGGATGATCCCCTCGGAGGCTTTGATCCCTATTCCAGCAGCAAAGCTTGTTCCGAAATCGTTACCAACGCCTATCTTCGCTCTTTTTTTGATAGTGAAAGTCACAACTCTCACGGAGTTGCTCTGGCTTCTGCGCGGGCCGGGAACGTCATCGGCGGTGGAGACTGGGGGTCAGATCGCCTGTTACCGGATTGCTTTCGCTCACTTCTTAGCGGGCGAAAAATAGTGATAAGAAATCCTCTGGCAACAAGGCCCTGGCAGCATGTTCTGGAGCCGCTCAGCGGGTATCTATTACTGACAAAGGGGCTTTATGAAAAGGGCCAACCTTATGCAGGTGCTTGGAATTTTGGTCCTTTTGATGAGGATTCAAAACCGGTAGAGTGGCTTGTACACAGGATCTGCGAAAAGTGGGAGGGCTCTTCAAGCTATGAAGTCGCACCCGATAACCAGCTCCACGAAGCTCATTATTTAAGGCTGGACTGCTCAAAAGCAAGAGCAGTTCTTGGCTGGCATCCGCGCTGGCGTTTGGAAACAGCCCTGAACAAAGCTGTGGCGTGGTATACAGCTTATATGCGGGACATAGGCTCGGAGAATCTCAGAAATATCTGCCTACAACAAATAGAAGAATATGCGCGTTCCAAGCCGCTATTTGCAGAAGCGGAATAAAGCAGCGTTGTTATCGGCAAAGAGCTCTTTTATGGGGAATGCTAGGAGTTTCCAGATTATTTAGGCAAACACACATCTCAATCCTGAGTACTAATTGAGGCTTATTATCTAAAAGACATGCCACAAAAAGTTTCAAAAAATAAGATGACCCTCGGAATAGGCGACATTGTCTCCTTTGAAAACCCCCTTACGAAAAAGAAGGCCAAGAGGAAACCCGACCACGGGCTAATAGTCCATGCTGACAACGACAAGTCTAGTTTGATTGCAGCTTTGATGGCGCCCTGCAATGATTCTCAATCAGACGAACAAGATTCTCTCATCATTAAATGCGCCGATTTACCTGGCTCCGAGATGAATGGGAATACCATTGTCTATCTCAGCAAATTAGTGACTGTTGATCTTTCAGAATGTAGGCATTTGGGCCAATTGAACAAAGACAAGACAGATAAGGCACTCAGAAAATTAGCAGAATTGTTAACACGTAATCATTTCAAGGCAATGCATAGTTCAGTAACCTTTATCCCGGGAGTATCGCCCATCCCTTATGCAAGTCGAGTATATGACCAATCTGAGATGATTAACTTGGTGGACGCGTCCTTGGATTTCTGGCTTACAGCTGGACGTTATGCTGGAACATTTGAAAAAGAATTTGCAAACTATCTTGGGGCAAAATACTGCTCCCTTACCAATTCAGGCTCCTCAGCCAACCTTCTTGCCTTTATGGCGCTTACTTCTCCAAAACTCGGCAAAAGGAGAATTCTCCCGGGAGATGAGGTGATTACTGTAGCTGCTGCTTTCCCCACAACGGTTACACCCATCATTCAATACGGAGCAATTCCGGTGTTTGTAGATATAGCCCTGCCGACATACAACATAGACTGTAACCAACTTGAAGCAGCCTTCTCTAAGAAAACCAAGGCAGTTATGCTAGCCCATACACTGGGAAACCCATTTAACGTAGGTTGCGTGCTTCAGTTTTGCCGAAAACACGATCTTTGGCTTATTGAAGACTGCTGCGACGCCCTTGGCTCCACGTACACTGCAAAAAATGTTCTGCTTCCCCATACGGGAGAAGGCCAAGATGAGGGGACAGCATCTGGCTTCTGCGGCACCTTCGGTCACTTGGGCACGTTTAGTTTTTATCCAGCTCACCATATCACTATGGGAGAGGGTGGTGCCGTCGTCACCAGCGATTTAAGCCTTAAAAAATTAGTAGAATCATTCCGTGACTGGGGGAGGGATTGCTGGTGCCCTCCAGGCAAAGAAAACACTTGCGGCAAGCGCTTTTCCCAAAAGTTTGGTGAGCTTCCCTATGGATATGATCACAAATATGTTTACTCGCATTTTGGCTATAATCTGAAGCTTACGGATATGCAGGCTGCGGTAGGGCTTGCACAGCTTGAGAAACTCCCCATGTTCATAGAGTCACGAAAAACAAATTTCACCGCGCTTTATGAAGGACTTAAGGACCTTGAAGACCAGTTTATCTTTCCGCGGGCTACGCCCCATTCTGACCCCAGTTGGTTTGGGTTTTTGCTTACTGTGAGAGAGGATGCAGGCTTCACCCGTGATGAGATAGTAAGATACATCGAGGAGCACAAAATTCAAACCCGAATGCTTTTCGCTGGTAATATCATCAAACACCCTTGCTTTGATGATCTTCGCTCATCTGGTTTTGGGTATCGCGTGTTCGGAAAGCTTATCAATACTGACATTATTATGAATAGGTCCTTCTGGGTAGGCGTTTATCCGGGGATGACAGAGACTATGTTGAGTTTTGTGATTGATAAGATCCAGAGATTTGTCAGAAAATGAAAATTTTACTTACCGGTGCAACCGGCTTTCTGGGAAGCCACCTACTGGATGTTCTGCTGGAGAATCATTACCAGGTCGTCATCCTCAAGCGTTCCTTTAGCGACACCTGGCGCATAAACCATTTGCTCCACAAGGTGAAGAGTCATGATGTAGACAAAGAGCCGTTAGAAAAATCATTTCAGGAAAACAACATAAATGTGGTCATTCATACTGCAACCCATTACGGGCGCAACAACGATCTTGCCTCTAAGGTTGCTGAGACAAATACATTATTTCCACTCAGATTATTGGAAACAGCGATCTTTTTTGACACCGTCACCTTTTTCAACGCCGACACCTTGCTGCACCAGTGTTTGAATAATTATGCGCTATCTAAGAAACACTTCGTGCAGTGGTTAGAACTATTTTCTCACACAGGCAGAATTCGGGTTGTCAATCTCAAGATCGAGCACATGTATGGGCCGAAAGATGATAAGAGAAAATTCGTTACATGGGTCCTAAGGCAAATGATAACTGGCACAGGTAAAATACCGCTCACTGAGGGCGAACAGAAACGCGATTTTGTCTATATCTCTGATGTGGTCAATGCTTTTCTATTGGTTCTTCAAAAACAGGACAATTTCTCTCCTTTCACTGAATTCGATGTTGGGACAGGCTGCGCGATAAGCATAAAGGCCTTTATCTTAAAGCTCAAAGGAATTGTTGGAAAGGCCCTTGGTAAGGATATATCTGCATTTCTAGATTTCGGAGCGCTCCCCTACAGGCAGGGTGAACCTATGGAAATAGCAGCGGACATAAGCAAACTGATTGAGCTCGGTTGGAATCCCAAGATTCCCGTGGATGTAGGTTTGCAAGAGTTGGTACGGGAGGAACTAAGTTGAAGTATCTGATTACCGGAGGGTGTGGATTCCTAGGCACCAACCTCGCCGAGGAGATTTTGAGAAGAGGCGAGGAGCTGTGCGTCTTTGACAGTTTGTCCCGTTTTGGAAGCTCCCAAAACCTCAAATGGCTCCAGCAGCAAGGAGATTTTGATTTTATTAAGGGAGACATCCGGAATCGAGGGGACATCGAGGGGACGATAAAAGACACAAGGCCCGAAGCCATATTCCACTTGGCCGGGCAGGTGGCGATGACTTCATCCATAGCCAATCCGAGGATTGACTTTGAAATCAATGCGCTGGGCACCATGAACTTATTGGAAGCGGTCCGCCTCTATTGGCCCAAAGCAACAGTTTTATATTCCTCTACGAATAAGGTTTATGGCGATCTGAAATGGGTGAGGTATGATGAGACTGAGACCCGGTATGTAGCGCCTGATTTCCCTAACGGCTTCGATGAGTCCATCCAGCTCGACTTCCATTCACCCTATGGATGCTCAAAGGGAGCTGCTGATCAATATATGTTAGATTATGCAAGGATATTTGATCTCAAGACCGTAGTCTTTAGACATTCATCCATGTATGGCGGACATCAGTTTGCCACCTATGAGCAGGGATGGATGGGGTGGTTCTGTCAAAAAGCAATAGAAATTAGAAACGGCATCTTGCATGAGCCATTTACGATTTCAGGAAGCGGCAAACAAGTACGTGATGTCCTTTATGCCGAGGACATGAAGCGATTGTACATTGGCGCTGTTGAGCATATTGATAAGGCCAGAGGACAAGTATTTAATATCGGTGGAGGGATAGAAAATAGTCTCTCGCTCTTGGAATTATTCGATATTCTGGAAGAGGAGTTGGATATAAGAATGGCCTACACAAAACTTCCGTGGAGAGAAAGTGATCAGAAGATTTTTGTGGCCGATGTTGAAAAAGCAAAGAATTTGATTGGATGGCAATCGATTGTTGATAAGCTTGAGGGTATTGGCATGTTGTTGGATTGGCTAAGGAGTAATTTGAAACTCGGAGGAACTTTTGGATAAGTCACAAATTCCAGAAGTGACTTATTTTGATAGCGTCGTAAGAACAAAGGTTGTAAAGACACACATATCTCTAACCTTCATATACAAAGCATTAGCCATTGGATTAAGTTATCTCCTTGTTCCACTCACAATTAACTATCTCAATATAGAACAATATGGAATATGGATGACTCTTCTTTCTGTGATGAGTTGGGTTGCTTTTTTTGATATTGGCCTTGGAAATGGTTTAAGGAATAAATTAGCAGAAGCCGTTTCTTTAAACAGCATCAAGCTTGCCAGAACTTATGTCTCAACTGCCTATCTTGCAGTGACCCTCATTGCTCTCTTGTTTTTTTTTATATTAATATTAGCCTTACCTTTCACCCCCTGGGACAAGATATTTAATACAGCCTCGGTCACAAATACAGAATTATTGAAAGTAGTTTTTGTAGTTGGCTTTTTCTTCCTTTTTAACTTTGTACTATCATTATGCAATCAAATGTTTTATGCCTATCAAGAAGCATCACTTGCAACACTAAGGTCGGTTTTATTAAATCTCTTTGCACTAATTGCGATATATGTTCTGATTCACCATGCCTCTGGTAATTTACTTTATCTAGGCATTTGTTACGGCCTGTCAATGGTATTGTCAAATCTTATACTGATATTCTATTTCTTCAAAAAACATAGCACCGTCATACCTTCCAAGAAATATATTGAGTTAGGCAAGATACGAGAAATCGCTTTTCTCGGTGTAAAGTTTTTTATCATCCAGATAGCAGTACTAGTGATATTTGCCACTGATAATATGATTATTACGCAGATCCTAGGACCTGCAGAAGTCACATCCTACAACGTTGTTTTTAAACTTTTCAGTGTAATAACAATCGTGCACGGAATTATGATTGCACCACTTTGGTCAGCATACACAGACGCTTATGCAAAGGGAGATACCAATTGGATAAGAAATACTTTAAAGAAACTAAATCTTCTAATGATTCCGATAATGATTGCTGTTTCAATTCTTATCGTCTTCGCAAAGGATATTATAAATATTTGGGTTGGACCTGAGATTGAATTTCCTTGTTTGCTAGCGGTGTTAATGGGAGTCTACGTTATTATCTCGGTATGGAATAATATATATGCGTATTTTGTCAATGGTATAGGAAGAATAACACCTCAACTATATTCAGCAATCATAGCTGGCTTGATTAATATTCCATTATCAGTCTATTTTGCCAAATCTTTAGCGATGGGAATTAACGGAGTAATTCTGGGAACTATTGTTTCGCTATTCTTATTCGCAATTATTGGGCCAATACAAACTTATTATATCGTAAAAATAAATGTGTTCGAACAAGAAGGTTCAGGCTGTGAATGATTTCCCAAAAGTGAGCATTTTAGTACCGGTTTACAACAGAGAAAGACTGATTTATGAAACTTTAAATTCAGGGATCAACCAAACTTACAAAAATATTGAGCTCATTGTGGTTGACAATAAGAGCACAGACAATACCTATGGAATAATAACAGAATTCGCTAAATCATATCCGAATGTCAAGACATATCAAAACGAAGCAAACATCGGGCCGGTAAAAAATTGGAGTAAATGTCTCGCTTATGCAAAAGGTGAATATGTGAAGATTCTATGGTCTGATGATTTAATAGCACCTACCTTCACAGAAAAAGCTTTACCATATCTTATACATTATGAGGATGTGGCCTTTGTATTTACTGGCACCGAAATCTTTAATGATAATACAGGGCAAAAAACAAAAGCCTACTTTATTGGAGATACAGGGATATATGATACTAGGACATTCATAGAGGGTTGTCTAATCGGAGGACCATTTCCTTTGTCGCCAGGAAACGCATTGTTTAGGAAGAAAGATCTTGAAAAAAACCTGTTGTTAGATATACCCAACAAAATTGGTAGTGATTTTAAAATGCATGCAGTTGGCAATGATGTTTTGATATATTTGTTAATTGCAAGAGATTACCCAAAATTTGCCTTCATAAACGAAACACTTTCTCATTTCAGATACCATTCCGATTCGATAAGTATTTCTTTGAACAAAGCAAATCTCTCATTTCTATACTCTTTAGCTGAAGCATATTTTGTGGAGAATTATGTTCAGGATGAGCAATTGAAAACGAAATTTAATGCAAAATTGCTTGCTGTCTCTCTAAGGCATGGATGGAAAAAAAATGCAATTATCAGGTCTCTCAAGGATTATTATTTTGCTGAGTGCAGCATTAAGGTAGACTGGCGGTTTTTTGCTTCTCTCATCATGAATAAGATATTTCAAAGACAAAACCGTAACGCAATTAACAATTCTTAGTACATAGTCATCCGTGAAAAGCAAAATTTTTCTATCTTTGAAAAAACCGATGCAATGGCCACTGGTATCGTGTTGGTCTATCTTACATGTCATCCTGAGCATCTTAGAAAGCTTTCGAATTATCAATATAGTGGATCCATCGATGGCAGTCTATCAGTCTTAGATGCATATAATATCACTTACTTACTGGGTATCTGAACCAGGTCGAGAAATCTATTATATATGGAATAAGTCGGTATTGTTACATTTTAGTGGACACCTTCTTTTCCTCTAATTCGAAAAGGTAAGATTATGAAGGCATCCGCCCTTTGATATTGCCGATCTATATCAAATTTCAAAAGATTTACTCGTAAAAACATCTTTGAATAGTATGCAAAGATTTCCTTTTTTTACAATTATCACTGCATCTCTTAACAACAAAGCCAGCATAAAGAAGACAATAGAGTCCGTTAAAAATCAGAGCTTTCAGAGACTAGAACATATCATAATTGATGGCGGATCCACCGATGGGACATTGAATATCATTCGTCAATATGAAAACACATATAACCTTAGTTGGATTTCCGAACCCGATCAAGGTATCGCCGATGCACTAAACAAAGCACTGAAAATATCCCGAGGACGATATGTCTTAGTTATCCATGCTGATGACCAGCTTCTTACCAAGAATGTGCTTGAGAGAGTTTACCCGATATTAAGAGGTGAAAAAGCTGACATTTATAGCTTCCCCATATTTTTGGACCATAAACAAAAAGGGGGAATACTCAAAAAACCTATTCGAATGCTATGGTGGAACCATTTTAAACTTATATTCCTACATCAAGGATGCTTTGTCCATAAGCGGTTGTTCAAAAAGATTGGGGATTTTGATTGTAGTTACAAAATCGCCATGGATTATGATCTTTTTTATCGTGCCTTACTTCACGGAGCAAAAGTGAAGTTCTTGGACTTCCCTATAGCGATAATGGGTGGAAAAGGAATAAGTACAATAGAAGATAGTATTCCTAACCGGCTGTCTGAAGAAAGGCGTGTACAACTTTCGAACGAGATCAATATGATCTGGCGCATTCTCCAAATTGCCTTCAGGTCACTTTATGAACCGTATAAATTATTTCTTGCCCAAAATAGGTTTCAACTTTATTTAACCATATTAGTTATTGCAAAACTGTAATATACCAATAAGGAATTTCTTGATGACCGGTTCAAACGTCGCTGGGAACTACCACTGGAACTTGCCTAACGGAAGCAGAGGATGCCCGGGTTCTGTCTCAGTTGTATTAAAAAGCGGCCGAAAAATCCATGATGGCCATGTTAGACAGAAAAATTGAGACCGCATTTCTCGTTTAGTAATTAAACTGTCAACCTGAGGACCATGAAAAATCACTCAATTCTCTCGCCAATGGCCCGGGGCAATGGGGCTTACATCGTTCATCGACATCTGGAAACACACATCGCGGGATACCGTGTTGTGGGATACCACCCGAACTGGACGCTTATACCATGCACCTTGCCCCTGGTGGCTCATTCCCGAACCGCCGATCTAGTGCACACCACTCCAGATCATGCCCTCTTCTCTCACCGTGGATCAGTGCCCATGGTAGTATCCTTCCATAACTATGTGCTAGATAAATGGATGCTGCCATACAGCTCCTTTCTGCAGCGTCTTCACTACCGCACCGATTTACGCCTGTTCACGGAAAGTGCCTCAAAAAAGGCGCATACGGTAACGGCCGTTAGTAAATTTACTGGCGAGTTGGTGAAAAAGGATTTAGTATTCACCCGTCCCATCGAAATTATTTATAACGGAGTAGATAAAGAATTTTTCAGGCCAAAACCCTTTTACCGATTGGACCAGGGGGAGATTCGGGTCTTTTTTTCCGGCAATCTGATCCGGCGGAAAGGTGCTCACTGGCTGGCTCATATCGCGAAACGACTAGGCAAAAATATTTGCATTTATTACACCCAGGGCCTTCGTACCCGAAATAATCTAAAACCGGACCCCCACCTTAAACCGATTGGACCGGTGCCTTTTAAGGAAATGCCTGGGCGCTACCGCGATATGGATATCTTGCTTTTGCCAACAGTTCGCGAGGGGTTGAGCTTAGCTGTTTTGGAGGCGATGTCCAGCGGACTTCCGGTTGTTGCCAGCGATTGCAGTTCCTTACCAGAGCAGATAGATGACGGCAGAGGGGGGTTTCTTTGTCCCATCGGTGATATTGATGCTTTTGCTGATAAGATCAACTTTCTGGCAGAGTCACCGAAACTTAGACAGGAGATGGGCGAGCACAATCGTGCAAGAGTTGAGAAACACTTTACCTTGGAGCGGATGATAAAAGAATACAAGAACCTTTTTGAGGAGGTATTAAGTGCCTCCTGAGAAACCATACAAAGACATGTACATGCTCGTGTTAAGAGTACTTTCAAAGAGCTACGGTATTACGGTAAAGCATTTCGAACTCATCGGCGATGACATCCCAGGAAAAATTGTTTCTGACTAAGTTAAGCCCATTTTCGATAAGAGATTTTCTTAAAGTTTCGTCGGACAATAACCTAATGATTTTCCGTGCCAGGTCATCAGGATCTTTTGGGGTAGCAAGCAACCCGGTTTCGCCATCACTAATAATGTCCGGGATGCCACCGACATTACTTCCAATCACCGGGAGCCCGCAGGCCATAGCCTCAAGCAGCACAACTCCTAAGCCTTCTGTCTCTCCCTTGTCGTTCACTATAGAGGGAAGAACAAAGACAGTGGCAAGGGAATAAAATTTCGGTAATTCCTCCTGACCAACTTCGCCTATAAACAGGACTGTGTTTGTAATGCCCAAGCTTCTGGACAAAGTAACGAGCCTGCGTTTCTGAGGACCGGAACCCACCAGCAGAAGCTTTGTTCCAGGATATGTTTCAAGAATTTTTGGAAGGGCCTTTATCAAATATTCCGTCCCTTTCCAGTCAATTAGCCTCCCAATAAACAATATAGCCTTCCCGCCAACCCCAAGCCTTTTTCTCAAGTCTCTCACTTCAGAAGATCGTTTGAAAAAGTTTGGGTCTATTCCCATGGGAACAATTTCTATATCTTCCCTACCTGATATCTCACGGATCGCTCTGGCCGTAGGCTTGCTATTTGCTGTGCAAACATCCGAGCATTGTATGACCTTTGCATTTAAGGCATTTATTAAGGGAAGCTTTAGCCCGTAAATATCGGAACCATGAATTGTTGTCACACAGGGCACTCCAGAGAGATATCCGCAAAATACCCCTATAAGCCCCTGGGGCATAGACCAATGAGCGTGGATCACATCAGTTTTACCTCTTTTGATTCTCCATAGGGAATAGAGGATTTCCGCAATAATGAAGAAAGGCAATTGAACCATGGCCGGAACACTTTGTCTCACATTTTGGAGTGTGCCTGCCCCATAAGATAATCTCTGATATTTGAAAGGATAAAAATAGGGAAATCTGTGTATTTTGATCCCATCCCGGTTTTCTAGAAACTCACAGCCATGATGATGGGGGGCAATTACCTCTATGTCTACTCCTTTCCTTATTAGTTGCAGGCAAAGATTGTAAATAAATATTCCCGCTGGATCTCCCTTAAATCGCGGAAATGAGCTGGTCAACATGCAAACTTTCACGTTGTTCTCACTTCAAACCCTTATTGTATTCCATGTCGAACCACATGCCGAAAAACAGGGTCTGGAGTCCGCTTATCAGGCTGAATACCAGGGCTATAGCATTCATGTCTGGAATATCCCCCGTTGTCAACCAGATATAGAGCAACCGCACCGCCAAAGGAAAACTCCCCAACAGCAGAATGAAGGCGAGAAGGTAGAAAAAGATCAAAGGATGAAAGTCCTTGATCACATACTTGAAAAAGAGCCGCTGCCAAAACCCCTTAAACAGAATCCAGCTTATCCTCGGGATCACTTCCACCAATCTTATTCCTGACTTCTCCCCGACATTATAGACCGGCCTTATGTGCACATCCCTGACCTTGAAGTCACGCTGATTCAGTTTTATTAAAAGGTCATTCGGCATACCGTAACGCTTATAGATTCTGTCCAGATTCAGCCTCGTAAGCGCAAGAAGAGAAATCCCCGTGTATCCGCTTTGTGAATCCGCAATATGCCAGTATCCGGATGCAATCTTAGTCATCAGCGAGAGAAATGAATTTCCCAGGTATCGATAACGAGGGATCATATTCCACGCATCACCCTGGAACAGCCTATTTCCTTTCGTGTAGTCCACAGCTCCGCTCGCAACGGGCTCTAAAATATCGGCGAGATCGTTTGGATCCATTTGCCCATCACCGGCCATGATAGCGGTGACATCAATCTTCAATTCCATGGCTCTCTTGTATCCCGTAACAATAGCACCACCCACTCCTTGATTAAGCTCATGCTCAAGCAGAATGATTCTCTTATTTTCGTCCGCTATCTTCTTGGCAATTTCGGCTGTGGCGTCACTGCTTTTATCATCGACCACAATGATGGTATCCACGAAATCCGGAATGAGACGTAATGTCTCGCCTACCAACTTCTCTTCATTGTAGGCCGGGACTATAACACAAATCGTTTTCCCTAGGTACATGGTTCAACTCATCAAACTTGCTTTTGTTTGAGGGTCCTCTAAAATAGCATTCAATCCCTTCATTACGCAATTGAAAAGAAGGTCTTCCCCTTCAGGCCTTCTCCCACAGCCTTTCAACAAGATCCAAGGATTTCTTTTCCTCCTATGCCCTCAATCGACGAAGCGTTTTTTCAATTTGTAATCAGTCCATACTGCCATTATTGCTCTGCCTTTTTCGATAAGAATCAAGCAACCACTACTTTTCAGTCTCCAGTATCTCTGCTCAGCCTATAATGGGCTGTTGCACATCTCAACTTTGCGCAGCCAGGACGCGAAAATCAAGACAGGGAATTTTCTAAACGAGATACCCCGTAGCCCCATTTAAAATAAAGAAGTTCAACATGCCCCTTGAAGAACCTCGCTAACAACTCCTGGTCTCTAATAGTGAAATGATCTTCGTCTTTCACCCAACGGTCGAAGATATCATAACGAATGAGCATATGGGTTATGCCATTGCCCCTGAGCCCTCGCAATATTTCCTCAGGTTTCCTTGATCGTTTAACCAATTGACGGAGCAAACTCCTGTTAAAAACCGTATCAAAAACATATTCTCTGTCGCAGTAATAACCTCTATTGCCCACAAATAGAAACAATATTCTATCATTCGAACCAAGGTCTCTATTCATGTATCTGATGACTGGGTATTCTAGACGGTATTTATCTATGTATTCATCCTTACTCAGGGTGCCGCTCAAGTAACTGAAGGGGTCTACATATCTATATTGGGCAAAAATGTAGTGTGTATTGAGAGAAAGAGAAAATGAAACGACCAATAAAAGGGCAATCAGCCCTGCATATCGTGAGCGCTGCTCCCGTAATTCTGAGATTACGCCAACCATTTTTCTCACGCCAAAGACCGACAGGAGGACCAAGGGCGGGATAATAGGTGAAATGTACCGTATCCTCATGCTACTAGTGAAAAAGGCAGTTGCGACAAACAGGCATGCAAAGGCGAGCAGTATCTTTTTCTCATTTCTAATGAGGGGGTCATCCTTTTTCATCCGAAAAAAAGCACAGAATGGGAGCAGAATAAGAAACGGGTTGAGCTTGCCGTCAAAATATTGCGGATTACCATCCTGCCCCTCAAAAAACACCCTTATAGG
>Ga0180433_10004956_pt1 | contig 18403 bp, 29 predicted proteins | sample SS_ome_8_FD_132980 | JGI IMG/M metagenome (GOLD analysis project Ga0180433, IMG submission 132980) | Hypersaline lake sediment archaeal communities from the Salton Sea, California, USA - SS_1_D_1 metaG | ecosystem: Environmental > Aquatic > Non-marine Saline and Alkaline > Hypersaline >... | reverse complement strand
TAGCAAACGACCTAAACATAGGCGGAGACTTGATAGTAAGCGGAACAGTAACAGGCATAAGCGCAGACGTAAACGGAACAGACATCAAACCACAAAACGTCTCAATCGACAACAACCTTATGGTAAGAGGAGACAGCAACTTTACAAACATTGGGGTTTCAGAAGGAAGCTATCTAAACAACATAATTGCAACAGGAGATGCAAACCTTCAAAACACCCAAGTCCAAGGCGACCTAAACGTCAACAGCAACATAAACGCCTTTGATGGCAACGCAAACACAAACTTTGTGCTAGGAGCATCTTGGAATGACATCCCTGATGGAATGACACTAAACTTTGCAACACAAAACGCTTGGTATAGATTAGACCTTTCCCAAAACACAAGATTAAACGGTTTTGCGGTATCAGACTACAATTTGGTTACAGAACTAGATGGCTTATACGAAGTTACTTATACGGCAGAAGGCTCAGGGCAAAACAACCACACTTACATGACAAGCGTTCTGGTAAACGACTTAAACCAAGACAACTGCAATAGCAGACAAAAGCTTGCAGCTGGCGGAGACATTACGCCAATGGATAGCTTCTGCCTGATAGACCTAAGAAAAGGAGACTATATAAGCCTTGCAGCATCAGACTTGTTCAATACAGGGAATGGGACAGTTTACAACTATGATTTAAAAATAGTCAGAATAGGAAGATATGGATTAGGAAACTAAAATAATTAAAAGGAGGTAAAAAGCAACCATAAGTGAAAAAAAATGAAAACATACAAAGGATACTACTACGAATACGACAACTATAAAGCCGCAGGGCCAAAGTAAAAAAGTAAAGGAGGGAACACTAAATGGATTACGAGCAAACACCAGACTTTGAAGAAATAACACCAGAAGAATTTAACAAAAGATTTCGTAAAACACCAAAACCAAAAAAGAAAAAACAAACAAAAAAAATACAAGCAATACCAGACTTTAACCCAGACGAATTTGACGAAATAGATCCAAGTCCAGAACAAAGCCAAGAAATGCAAACAACAGAAGAAAACCTAGAAAGAAGACAAATGATGGAATACCAGGAAAAAAGAACACCAACACCAGAATCAAGCGTAGAAACAGACTTTGAACTAATAAAAATGGAAGCAAGAATGGCATTAAAGAAAGAACTAATGCCAGCAAAAGACCAAGCAGGAATAGAAAGAAACATAGCAATAGAACTAGAAGAAGAATACCCAGAACCATTCACAGCAGACATGGTAAAAGGAAACTTTGGAGACATAGAAAGAGGACTAGTATTTGGACACATTTCAGTAATAAACGCAATGAAAACAATAGGCCAATCAAAAAAATTCAGTTTTGTAAACGCTTGCAGGTTTAATAAAGCACAAATGGATGCACTTGTTAATATTTCTCGTGCAAAAAATGGCTTTAGCGCAATACTGTTAAAGACAGACAAGCACGTTTCAGAAGGAGTAGTACAGCATGTACAAAAAGCACTAATAGAAAAACAGCAAAAAAAATGGGGGTTATTTTAAATGGAAGAGGCTGCTATACTCACATACGCAATATGGTTTACCGTTTTGGTAATGTTTCAAGTAGGAATACTTGTTTTTAGCATATGGCTTTTGCGCCATAGACAGGTTTGGAGCTTGATAAAGTTTGCAATAAGAGGAGGAACACTTGTACTAAAATGCCATATAGATAATACGATAGAAATATTGCATACAAAACAAGCAATAGATCATGTAACCTGGCGAGGTAAAGATCCACTAACAAAGAAAACCAGGATACTAACACAAAAAATAAGCAAGGTATTTCATACCTTAAAAGGCACAAGCTATCCAATACACTTTTGTCCATATACATACCCAACAAATATAAACATTTTAACAAAAGAAAAAGCTGATTTAAACACAGATGAAATAAACGCTTTAATGGCAAAAGAATATACGCAAGGGTATTCAGATGCAACAGCGTTTAAAACAGTAGGAGGTTTTCCATTAGATAAAGCAACGATTGTAATGTTAGTTATTTTAGGTGTTATGGTAATAGCAAACATTGCGTTAAATCTACAAATCATGGGGGCGGTAGGAGCATGAGTAATCCATATGGAAAAAAAGAAAAGTTTGTATTATGGTGGTATGATGGAAATAATAGCATACGGTATAGGAAAGGTTGTGTAGAATTTAAGGGAACGGCTAAGCATTGTGTAAGGGAGAATATTCGCTGGTATTACAAGAAGGGCCTTGTTGATATTGGCGACTTGTTTGAGCTTGCTTTAATGCTTGATGTGCAGGAGTTTGGAACGCTTGTAAAACAAGTAAAGAAGCATCGTGCAAAAACTGAACAAATGATAGAAAGAAAAGTTAGTTTTCCAAACCAAAACCGTAGCAAGTCTTAAATATAAGTTAAACAATAAAAGTATGTGGATGGCAACCAAGCACCAAAACACAAATTCTAACAACAGTTCCCCCAGACAAGGCTGCCACTACTTCTATCCTGGGGGAAACAAAAATGGCTAAAACAGGCGGAACAATAATAGTAAGAAAAGGCCCAGTAACAAGAAACCCAAAAACAGGACAATGGACAAACCAAACCACAAGCCAAACAGGCGGAACAATAATAATAGAAACAGGCATAGAAAGACGACCACTACCAAGCGGAGGATTCGAAATAGTAAGAGGTGGAGGCTACACCTTCGGAGGAGAAACCCCAATAGAATCCCCACAACAAAGAATGCTAAGAGAACAAAAAGCCAAAGAAGAAGCAGCCAAAAAAGAACTTAACAAAGCAGTCAGAGAAGCAGAAGTAAGCTATCAAAAACGAGACGAAACACTAGAAGAAGCACAACAAGTAAAAGCCGAATTTGAACAAGAAATACAACAAAAATACGGAGTTTCAAACATTCAAGAACTTGAAGCAAAAATGGAAAGAAACAGAAACTTTTTTCCAATAGCCTACAACCAAATGGCTCAAGACTATAACCAATTTAGAGAAGATTACAACCCTTACATTACCCAAGCAGAACAATACCAAACAATAGCAACAAAATCAGGCGAAAAAGCCGAAAAAATAAGCAAAGAAACCTTTGGCAGAACAACCAGCATAGGAACACAAATAATAATACCAGACGAAAGACCAATAATGGGCGAAAAAAGAGTATTTGGACAAGAAGCAACACAACTACAACTAACAGCGTCAAAACAAGGCCCAAGCTTTACACCAACAACACCAGCAACAACAGAATTTGCCAGACTAAAACAACAAAGAGAAATAATACTACAAAAAGCAAGCAAGCTAGAACTAGAATCAAAAAGACTACAAACAGTAAGCAGTGCCGCACCATACTTTTCAGAAGAAGGCTATAAAGAATATGAAACAAGAGCAACAGAGTTTGAAAAACAAGCACAAGAATTTAACAAAGAAAACAAAAAAATAGAAACAAAACTAGCTGCATTCGAACCTTACTCAATGACACCAGAAAGAAAAAGACTAATTGCAGAAAGCGCACCACTACAAATAGTGCCAGAAGCTTATGGTTTTTTAGGTGGAAAAACCTTTGAAGCTCTACCAGAAGCAAGAACAGGAATATACTATAAAGGCTCACTTGTTGACTTATCCAGAATGATGTTTGGAGCAGAACCAGCACAAGCATACGAACTAGCACTAGGAACAAAAAAAGAAAGAAAACAAAAAGGCCAAGCGATAGGACAGCTATCTGGCGAAGTAGTATTAATAGAAGGAGGAATAGCAGGCACAAAAGCATTTTTAGGCACAGGAAAAGCAGCAATAGCACCAAAACCCAAAATTAAAACAATTCCAAAAAAGATCCCTAAACCAATGAAGCCAATTGTTAAACAACCACAAAGACCACCAACAGTAAAAGAATTACAAAAAGTAGCAAGAAACCTACCACAAAAACAAGCAGGAATAAAAATTACAGGAACAGGAAAAACAGTATTACAACAAACTAAAACAATTCCAACAATAAAAGAACTGCAAAAGATAGCAAGAGGATTAAACCAAAAGCAAGCGCCAATACAAGTATTAAGTGGAACAAAAACAACAATAACAACAAAAGCAAGCATTCCAACAGTAAAGGAATTACAAAAGATAGCAAGAGGATTAAGTGGAAGTAAAGCACCAATACAAGTAACAAGCAAAATTCCAACAGTAAGTCAATTAGAAAAAATAGCAAAAACACTACCACAAAAACAAGCAGGAATACAAATAACTAAACCAAACTTAACACCAGTAATAACACCAACAGCAACCAGAACAGCAACAGTAACACTTACAAAAACAAAACCAATAACAAAAGCAGCAACACAGCTTGCAATACCAGGCTCATACAAAGAACTAGCAACAGGCTTAAAAGTAATTCCAATATCGCCAATAGTAGCAACAGGAATACCAAAAACAGGATATGAAAAATTTAGACAACAACAAGAACAAATATCAAAAAACATATTCTCAAACGTTAAAAAAACAGCACTTACAGTACCAAAACAATTCCAATCATACACGGAAAAACCAAGCCAACGTTTTGAAAACTATCTAAGATTATCTCCATTAGAAAAAACATTACAACCAAGCAAAACAGAACAAAAACAACAGCAAAAAGTAATAAAAGCAATAGCTCCAAGTATAAAAAACATTCAAACAACCAACTCTATGCAACAGTCAAAACAACAAGAAAAAGAACAAAGAAAACTAATATCACGAATAATGGAAACACCAAAAGAAACAACAACAACAAGACAAAGCTACAACATAAACATTATTCCAAGAGAAAGAGAAAGAACAAGAGATAAAGTAAAAGAAAAACCCAAACCAAGAAAAACTACAAGAATTAGGTTTCCAACTTTTCCACAAATACAAAAAGAAAAACCAAAACTAGAATTTGGATATAAAGTATTAGTTAGAACAAAAGGAATAGAAACACTAACAGGCTGGAAACCAGGCGGCTTTAAACCAATATCAACCATAGTGCTACCAAAAGAACAAGCACTAGCACTAGGACAAAAAATAGTAGCAGGAACAGCAAAAAGAACATTCAAAATACAGCCAGCCTACGGCAAGCTAGTAGGCTACAAAGGACTAACACCATTCCAACCAGAAATGTTTAAAATAAAAGGCAGACAATACACAGAAAAAACCAAATACGCAATAGATACACCAGGAGAACTAGAAGAAATAACTTTCAAAGGCCTTAAAACAAAAAGAAAAGGCATTGCAAGCTTATTCGATTTTACGAGTAAGAAAAAACGAAAGAAAAAAACTAAAAGGAGGAAAAAGTAATGAGGCAAGCAATAACAGCCATGCTAGCAGCACTGTTTTTGATATTCCTATGTGTTGGAAGCTTCGCAACTGTAACACCAGTTTGGAACGAACCATCATCAGGAACATCATATAACAACCTGCCAGCAAACGCACGCAATGTTGACTTGAACTTTAGAGTTGGAGACGACAACGCAAGCGTAACAGACATAAATGTTTCATTACGGTATATAACTCAATCAGGCACAGCAACAGCAATAGTAACAGATGCAAACCTAAACGACTGGAATGCAAACCCAACAGGAACAGCATATTGTGATGGAAGCTCAAGCTATGACACCATGACATGTGTGTACGTTTGGGACATGCCAGAAAATGCAACAATGGGAGACGGAGACTGGTTTGTAGATGTAAACGTTGTTGATGTTCCAAACTCATCAGGAGAATATGCAGGAGCAAACAACTCTGATGGAAATTCTAGCAGATATATCGTAGTAGAAACAAGCATCAGCTCAAGAGAAACAATAATCTCAATGATGTCCACAATAGGACTAGTGCTAGCAGCACTTGTACTAATAGGCGGACTAACAGCAATAGCCTTATTCGGAGCTGATATAACATCAACAGCAATAGTAACAATTGTTGCTGCAATAGCAGTGGCAATAGCAGCAAACATAATCGGAATCGTAATGGCGGCATTGTAGAGGCGATGGCAAAATGAATCAAAAAGGAAGCATGGAAAGCATGATAAGTGCAATAATCGGCCTTTTTGTAGCCATCGTTGTACTCTACACAGTGTTAGTTGTGTGGGATCCGATAACAAACTTGCTGCTATTTCCTTTGCTAAATAATGCAGAGGCGTTTCCATACGGAGGCGCAGCAGTAACATTGCTACAAGTCATAATTCTCGTTATAGTAGCCGTTTTGTTTTTGGCATTCTTTAACGAGGCAAGAGGCGGAGGAAGGCCACCGCAATACTATGGATGATGCAAAAAGGAGACATGATATGAAAAAAATCCTTTTTGCCCTTACCATAGCATTGCTAGTTTTAGCTAGCTACGTCTCTGCAGTGCCAACGCAGGTTTCAAGAGGAAACACGACATTAAAACTGTTATCAAACACAGAAACCTGCATTGGTAACTGCGAAGCTTGGCTAGAATGGGACTTGACTAGCAGAGCAACTGATGTATGGCTACCAAACGAGCCAGACTCTTACTTTAGCTTTGAGTTAGAAAAAATAGATATAAGACAGCCAGGATTGAAAAACTTTGGAATAGAAGTTTACGAAAAACTGCCAACAGAATACCCAAAATACTGCTTAATAGACATAGGAACAGAATATCCAACCAAAGACTTAAACGCCTTTTACTCAACATGCGAAAGCATTGGCTGTAAAGATTCAAAAACGCCAGGCTTTTGCACCTGCCCATTATACGAAAACCAGCAATGTGGAACAAGAACAGAATACACTTGGAAAAAAGTAGCAGATTCTTTTTATGGCTTTAAAGCACAAGCAGGAAAAACTTACAGGTTAAGAGTTTATGGAACAAAAACACCACAGTTAGGACAAAACAACATAGACTGGATACCAACATTCTTCGGAGGAAAAATATCAGAATGGGCATGGTGGAACTCAGACTATCAAAACAGGAGACAGATAACACTAACACCAACAGCAGACTTAAACACAGGATACCCACTAGACATAAACCACGAAGTGTTTGACTGGAGCCAATGTGTAACAGACGAAAAATGCCAACCAGACTATGACGATGTAGCAATAGTATGCAACGAAGTAGAAATGCCAAGACATTTTGAAATAGGTGGAGGAACACCAGACTATAACGCAATATGGTGGCCCAATCACACATACCAACAAATAGCAGTAGTAAACCCAGACTGCTACCTATACTACAACTATGCAGGAGCAGGAGCATATGTAGAAACATACGATGCAAACCTAATGGCAACAGATGATGATACAGACTGGCTAATGTACAGGTTTGAAGAAAACGCTGCAAACACTTCCGTTTATGATTATTCAGGACAAGGCAGAGATGGAACAAGTGCAAACAACACAAGCACAATGGATTGGAACGGCTTTTTTCAAAACGGTTTTGAATCAAACGGAGCAAGCGATTATATTACTTATCCAAACCCAACATCAAACAATGGAACAATAGAATTTTTCATAAACTTAAAAAAAGCAGCATCAGGAACTAAAGCAATAACAGGACTGTTTAATGCACCTGGTGCAGGAAGATGGTACATATACTACTCAATATCAGCAGCATTAAATCACTGTGGATCAGGAGCAGGAACATGCTGGAGACCAGAATTTGCAACAGGCGCAGCAGTTGACATAAAACCAGCCGTATTTCCACTTAAAACAGGAACATGGTATCATGTAGCAGTAACCTGGGGCCAAGCAACAGATACAAGAATATACATAGATGGAAACCTTTGGGCAACAGGCGCAGCAGCAACACTAGTAAATCCAGGAGACGATCCAGTATTCTTTGCAAGAAGAAGGCAAGACACAGCAGGATATGATGACTATGGCTTAATGTATCTTGACGAAGTAAGAATTTCAGACCATCAGCGAGACAGCTTTTACACACACTATCCAAGCTCTCCATACCAAGGAGACACAGCAGGCTCAATAGAACTAGCACCAGGACTAGCATTAGGTGGAGAAGAAATAAACGAAACACCAGACATAAATGGCTGGCGAGTAGATGGTTACACGCCATGGAATCCAGAAACACCATTTCCAGAATTTGAATACTTATCTGATGGAAACCTAACAATAGACTTTAACGTATCACAACCAACAAACGAAAGAATGACAGTTGACATAAACTATTCTCAAACAGCAGTACAAGGAACAGGAACACCAATAGTAAACGACTTAAACCTAACATCAGGTGTATGCCCAAGCCAAGACTGGGATGGAAACTTTGCAAACTGTTCATGGGATTGGAACATAGCACTAGTGCCAGATGCAAACTATTACCTGCTGTTTGAAGTAATAGACGAAAGCTTAAACAACGACTTTAATGCATTAAACAATAGCTTTAGAATAAAAACAAGAACAATTGACATAGAATTTAGAGACGAAAACTCTTTCCTGCCAATACCAAGCGTAATAGTAGGTTTTAATGGATCAGAATATACAGCAGATGCAGACGGAAAATGGAGCCTTTCAATAGGAGGACTATCAGGAAAATATACTCTATCAGCCAAAACAAGCGATGGAAACTATGGAACAAGATTTTTCGAATTTGACTTAAATGCATTAGACAGCATTGACACAAACGTAATGCTATTACAAGATGCAAACGGAATAGACTTTAACTTTCAATGGCACGCATCAGACGGAACAACACCACTAAACCAATACACAGTTTATGCATTCTACAAAGACAACAACATGTGTGGAAAAGTAACAACAACCTCAAACGGCTATGCAAGCTTTTTCTTAAACCCAGACTCAAACTATTCATTCGTAGCATACAAAAGCGGACAAACCACACAATACTATGGAACAACAACAGTAAACTCACTTATTCCAAAAGACGAAGATACACTAGGACTAATTACACCATACAGCCTGCTTATATCAGGACTAGCAAACAGAAAATGGACAAACCAAACAGCAGCAATACCAACATACATATTTCCAAACACAACATCAGCCTACATATTTGACTACAATGCAGGAATAAACTATTACACAAGACAATACGAAGTAGCACTAAAAGGAAACCCACTAACATACTCACTACAACCTTATCTTGTAAAAGCAGCAGATTCAGGCGACTTCATATTTAACGTAACAGATTCACAAAACATAACCCCATTAGAAGGAGTAACAATAGTGGTAAAAAGAACAATACCTGGAACAGGAACAGTAACAGTACATGAAATAACAACAGATTCAGCAGGCAAAGCAACAGTATCACTACTACTAGGAATAGACTATGACGTTTACTTTTACTATGCAGGAAACCTAGAATATACCGCAACAATCAGGCCAACAACAGCAAGCCTATTCTACCAAGTAGCATTAGATGTAAGCGAATACACCACGCCAGCAATAATAACAGGCGAACTAATACCACGCTATTACCCACTAACACCATGGCTAGAAATAACATCAGATGGAGCAGCAGACATAAACATAAGCATTACACTAGAAGATAAAACATTTTTAGAAGCAAGAACATGGATAATAGACACAAACGGATGCGTTTATGACATAAACTATTTTACATCATGGGCAAACGGAGACACAAAATACTACCATGTTGACTTAAACACAGGGGATGCAAACTACTACTTTGGAACACAGCTTCCATGCAGTTTTGATACACAACTAGCATTATACGCAATACTAGATGTAAACTCAACAGATTATAACGCATTCAAATCAACAAGCCAGCACTGGACACTAGTAGAAAGACTACAATTTGACTTATGGTATAGAATAACAAACATTGGACAAGACAAGCTATTTACAGTAGATGGAGATGGTTTAGTCTCAATAGTAGCAAAAGCATTCTTTTCAACATTAATGATACTACTAGCACTAGGAAGCCTGGCAGCAGTAGGAGTACATGATCCACTGCCACTAGGATTGTTTACCTGCGTAATAGTAGGCGCATTTATCTGGATAGGCTGGATACCAATGGTAATCGGAGCATTTGTAATAATTTTAACAATGGTAATGGCCTTAACAATAAAGGTGGTATTCTAAAAATGAGTGGAATACTAGAAAAATTTTTCCAAATCGCAGTAATACTAACAATTTTCTTAATACTATTAAACGTTTCACTCATAGTTTTAGGAAACACTCTATTAAACTCAAGCAAATATGACGAAAAGATATTTCAATGCACGCTAGTTAGTGTTACAGGCACAGAAGATAGCATAGAACAAACAGGAACAGATCAAGATAGCCCACAAGTATCAGCAGGAAACTGGGATCAAATACAACCCTGCATAGGAGAAATGGTAACAGGGTATAACAACATACTAAAATACCTATTTCCAAAAGAATACGGTTTGGATGGCTATGCTTTAATAATTTCAACAATCATAACAGCAATGCAAGTGCTAGCCCTAGCATACATACCCTTTGCACTAATATCAGCTTGGAGAGGAGGCGGTTCACCATGAGTTGCCTATCACTTGGAACAACACCAGCACTACAAGAAATACTTGTATGCACAGTACAACTAGCAGCAGGTGGAGCAGTACCAGCAGCAATATTGATGTTTTTAGTAATGACTTATGCAATATACAAATTCAAGCTACCTTTTCTAGCAGCATTACCAATAACAGCACTAGTAATACTAGTATTTGCAGGCGCAGGAGACATATCCAACAGAATAGGAGGATTGCACATATTTGAAATTCTTGGAATTTTACTAATACTAATAGCAGGCGGAGGAATAATAACATTTTTCTTAAAATTTAGGAGGTAGAAAAAACATGGCAAGAAAAACACCAAAAATAACTAAAGAAGGAATCAAAAAACTGTTAGCAAATCCAAAAACACCAAAACAGCTAAAACCATACTGGAGAAAAAGACTAAAAGCAATGAAATAAAAAAGGAGGTAAAAGCAATGGCTTGTAAAAAAAAGAAAAAACGCTACAAAAGCATAGGCGAGTTTATGAGTAAAAAATACCCACCGCCAGGCGGAGCCAAGTGGTTTTTGAAATGAAAACAAAGGCAAAAAACGTTGCTCTAAGACTTGGAGCAGTTTCAAGCGGAATACTTATTGGAACTTATGGCTTTGGAACCCTAATGGAAGGCACACCAACAGGTCAAGCAGCACTTGCAGGCGGTATAGTTGGAACAATAGCAGCACAACACTTAACAACAAGATATATGAAAAAACATAGAGTAAAAGCTCACAAACGAGCTGGACGCTATGTTAAATCTCACTGGAGGCGGTAAAAAAAATGGATGCAAAAGGATGGTTTAACACACATTTTGTTGAAGGTTGGAAAAAAATATTTCCAAAATAACATAACTTTACCAAATAAAAAGGAGGCAATCTGAAATGGCTAGAAAAAGAAAGAGAACCACTAGGAGAAAAACCAGACGCAGAAGGAGATGAACATATTTTGCAAAAAAGGCTGCCGTTTTACTTTATCCTATTTTTAGTTATTTCAACACTTGCATACACGCCAGCATTTTTAAGAGATAATCCATACGGATTTGACACCTACTTTTTCTTATACCAAGTTTGCTCAGAAAACCCACACAAAGACGAATTTTTAGCACCAAGAACACAACCCATACTAGGAAATTTAATAGAAGAAGCCCTACCATGCAATATAACAACAATCAAGATACTGTTTTTTACATGCATGCTGTTATCAGCACTATTCTGTGGCTTACTAGCTAGCCAATTTAGAGCAAACGGCTTCATAGCTGCAACACTAATCTACGCAACACCAGTATTCACACTAGAATTCTACAAATTCGAAAACGATGCAATAGCATACCCAATACTATTCGCAGCAACATGGCTTTTTTACACAGGCCTTAAACAAAAAAACACAACCAAACAAGCAATAGCAATAACAACAACAATCGTAACATTATTCCTATGGGAAGGAAGCCTACTATACACAATAGTATTCCTATCAACATACGCCTGGTTTAGCATACCATTCTTTCTAGGATCAATAGCACTACAACAAAAATTCCAAGAACTATTTATCACAAAAATAGCACCAACATTACACAGTGCAACAGAAAACCTACCAGCCTACGGCATGCTATACCAATTCTTTCTAATACCAGCACTAATGTACATCAAATACACACCTTTGCTAATTGCACCAACAGTTTTATTTAGTCTGCTAGCGTTTATTAATAGTAAATTCGCAATACACGCCTCATTTTTCCTCGCCATCGGGGCCTCAGCCCTAATGCAAAGGGCTGAGACCAACCTAATGAAATACTTGCCACTGGCAGGCGCAATATTCATGGCTTGTTTTCTATTCGTACTAGGGCCAAGCCTACCGCCAGACAGTCAAGAGTTCACGGCAGCCGAACTCGCTGTAATTAGTGCAGAAGGCCAACCTATATGTAACGAATGGGGAACAGGCCACCTAATAAGATATTTAGGTGGCAATCCCATGGCATTCGGAGGCGGAGAACAGCTAGATTGCAGTAAACATGAAGGAATAGTGCTATCATACCAAAAAATTGCATGCAAAAAGCTAAATAAAACAGAAAACGATACACAAATAGGTGTTTATGACTGCAAAACTACTTCATTACAAACTCAGTAACAAACTTCCAGAAAAAAATGGTAAAAACTCCAAAAAGAACAATAACAGGCACAACCCATTCTGGAAACATTCCATCGATTACACTAGCTAAAAAAACCACTATTACCACCTACTATACATAACCAAGCTTTAGTAATATCAAAAAACTTTAAGAAAAAAGCAAAAAACGCAGTTCCAAAAACCAAACCAGGCAAACCAAAAGCCCAAGCTACATAACAAACAAACAAAAACAAAGTAAAAATTATGTTTAAGAAGAAAATCCAAAACCTATGCGAATAATAACCACCAGAATACATCAAACCAATTAAATTTAATTCCTGCCAAACCATCAAACATCCCTCGCAATATCCTCAGTAACAAAATGCCCATAAACCTTAAACGGAATACTAGTATTAGACCAACCGCCAAGCCTGGCAATATCCTGCATAGCAAGCTTACCCTTACTTCTATGGCCTTGCAAAGCATGAGTACAAGCCCAATGCCTCAGCAAATGAATATGCTGCGTACCAAAACATTTCTCAAAACGTTTCTCGGCCCAACGAGTAGAATAATCAAACAAATTATTACCCTCAACCACGTTTAAATGATTCCTAATAGGTTCGTGCAACCAATCTTCCAAAGCCCTGCTAGTAGGAACTTTTCTAATGCTCTTAATCTTTTCTGTATGGATCGTTAAAAACAAGTGTTTAGGCGTAAATTCTACATCGCTACGCTGAATACATGGTGTTGGATTGTACCTACCTCTAACAATTTCGCCTACCCTTGCATAGCCACAGTAAATAGTAGCTATTAAGGCCGTATCAACAGGGTTATTTATTGTTTCAAACTGCTCTCTAAACTCTTTATAGCTTACATTAAAGCGATTAAAGTCTTTCATAAGTGAACATTAATAGGTTGTGCCGAAGTTAATAAAAATGTTCGCTGTTTAAGAGAAACAACGAAAACACAAGCAATTGGTTATGTAGAAGTCGTGTTAAGCACAATCTTTAAAAATAAAGAAGAAAAGGCTACTCATTTTTGTTAAGCTACTCAAAAATGAGTAGCCTATTTGTTCATTACCCTCGCAACCCACTTAGTACCCTGCCGCCTAACACCATTACGCCTATTCAATATCTTTGCCACAGCCCTAGCAGTATGAAAACCGCAATCATGATGCTTATGCAATATCTCCGCAGGATCTATAACCAACAAATCATCCTCATTACTATCCCTATAAGCCTCAGGATCCTTACTAACAATCTCAAAGAAATGCTCATAAGTATTAGTTTTCTTATTCTCCTTCATAGACTCAGCAGTTCGCCTATTCCAATCATCCATATAATCCTTCTTCAACTTATCATAAGCCTTACCCATATTCTTAGGCGGAGCAGGAAAATGAATAGTATCAATAGTCCTATACTCACAATAAGAATAATCCAAAAAAGCATGCTCTCGCTTTACATACATACTAGGCTTATGCAAGTAAATAACACCAGACATAGGATTAGTCTGCATCCAGCGAAAAATAGCCTCAGTACGAGAAGTTGCATAATCAATATTTAAAGGCTGAACATAAGCAGAAATAAGCTGCCTAACAGCCTTATCCAGCATAGAAAGCACAGGAAGCGACAGAAAAACAATATAACGCTTATAACGCATAGACTGAAAAATTTTAGCAACCTGCCGAACATTCTTCTGCATAGCTTCCCTAGAAAACAAGTTAAGGCCAGCATCATCAAATATAAGACAAGAGCCAATAGGAAATTTTTTAGAAACGCCTTCAGAAAAATCTTTTGCAGAAAAATATATCCTATCTAAATCAAACCTAGGAACATCATCAGTATTTCTATCTAAAGCATGAGCCATTGAAAGCGTAAGCCAAGACTTTCCAGAGCCAGGTTCAGCAATAGCAGTGCAAGAAAACATCTTATTCTTATTATGTGGCCTATGCCAGATAGGCTTATACAGCCAATTTAACTCGCTATTCTTTATACTCGGAGGAAGCGTTTTTGTCATTCTCTTTTTCCACCATCCATTCTTGGTTTGTTGTTGCTTCCCTAAGTAAGAAGCCTTTTGAAGCTGCTTCCAACATTAAAATTTGCGCTAGTTCATTAATAGCTAGAAATGCTGTATCAAGGTCTTTTTCTTTCCAAGCTCTGTAATACTTGGCTTTAAGCTGACGAGATTTTTCAAGGTAATCGATTTTAAGGTAGGGAACCATTATTGTTTCCAGCCAAAGTACAGCAGCCCAAAAGTTTTGTACTTTGCTGGAGGGTAAAGCGCCTTTTAGTTTACCATCCTGGTATTCTTTCTTGAAAACCTCGCCAACTTCCCTACCTACTCTATCAAGGTGTTGAAATATTACTCCACCATGATCTAGCCTATCAAAGGATGGTAATGGCATAGTATGTTTATTCTAGCAATGTTATTTTAAATAAACTAGCAAAAAGCGAACAATTCTTATGTTAAGTTTATAAACCATAAACAAAAAGTATATAAAGAACAAAACCGTAAATACAACAGCGAACAAACATGAAAAAAGCAATAAAACACCTAGAAAAAATGGCATGGCACCAAAACCAAGCCGCAAAAGAATACAGCAAAGCAATGAAGCTATTACGCAAAAAAACGGGAGGGATACAAGATGATGAGGAAAGTGAGAGGCTACTTTGACAGCCTACCAATAGATCAAGGCGGACACCTGCCCAAACCAGCAACAGACTATTTTTATAAAGGAAAGCAATGGGCAAAACAAAACTGGCTACCAATAACACTATTCGGAATAGGGCTGGTAATAGCATGAAATGCCCTCTATGTAAAGCAGAAACAACAGAATACAACAAACAATGGTTTTGTGAAAGATGCGGAGCAAGTGGAAGCAAATGAATTACACTAAGGCAAGCCCTAGCAGGCAAGAAAAACATCCTTCCCAGGATTTAAAGTCCATCCTGCTAGGGCCCTTAGAAAAAGAGGCAACCTAAATGAGTTTTCACTACTGGGATGGATTAACAGAAATAAGAACCTTCACAGACTTATACCACTGGGTACAAACCCACAGGGAAAAAATACTATGCCCAGAATGCGGCAGACAAATGGTAGTAAGAATGATGCCATCATTCAACATGGAACAGTTTGGACAAGCGCAATTTTACTGCACAAGCTTAGGATGCCCATTTAGAAAAGAGCCAATAAGAATAGAAGCAATAGGAGGAAAACCACATGGATTGGAAGCATTTCGTAGAAAAAAATACCCAGGCGATAACTAACAGAAACAGAATAATAAAAGGTGTAAGACTATACAAGAAAAAACAATAACATGTTTTGATTGCCATAAACAAATAACAGAAAGAGATATTGGCGGTTGGCATGGAAAAGTAGGCCGAGGAAAAGGCTGGGTTTGCAAATGGTGTGCAAGAGAATCTCCAATGGGAACAAGCAGGATGATAGAGGTAACGGCATATTATCAGTTTAAAAAAAGCGAATTAGAACGTAAAAAGCTTGAAGCTTTAAGTAAGAAACTTGAAGAAAGGGATAAAAAGCAGAGAGCTTGGATTAATAAGCATTTAAAGGAAACTAGTGAAGAAATAACTTTGGGTGGTAATCCAGGCAAGTTTACATGGGCCGATGTTTTAAAGAGGTATAATATTAAGCAGATGAAGAAGGTTGATAGTTGGAAAACGAGGAATGATTGAATGAAAAATGCCCCCCCACGGTAGTAGTAGTAGTATAGTATAGTATGTATATGTATATATGTTATATACATGGTGTTGTGAGAAATAAAAAGTGTGTTGGGGGGCAACACAATATGTTTAAATAATGTTGCCCCACAAAATATGTTAGGTGGTTAAACTTGGGAATGAGAACAAAAACACTAAACTTCCTAGACAAACTCGCTGAAAGAGGCGAAAACAGATTCTCACTAAAAATGATGAGAGTAAAACTAATCAACATAGCCGACATAGGCCGAAACGAAATAACAGCCTACACCAAATACCTAATAGACTCTAACCTGGTTAAAAAAGTAGGCCCTGAAGTATTCGAAATAAATCACGAACTAAGACTTGAACTAAGGAGGGAAGAAGATGCCAAAAATAGCAAGAAACATAACAGTTGAATTTTCCACTTGGGAAAAAGCAAGAAACCACAACATTAACATTTCAGCACTATGCGAAGATGCTTTGCTTAAAGCCATAACTAATATTGAAAAATCTATTCCGCCTCAAGAAAAGTTTAACAAAGAATACAAAGAAGCCTGGACTGAAGTTGCAGATGCAGCAGGATTATCTACATTTACTGAAAGAGTAAAACAAGCTTCTGCTGGTGAAAAGCAATGTGCTGGTATTGACAGAGAGCTTTGGAATAAGACTTATGTGCTTTATAAAGAAAAGTATGGTGATTTGGCTGCTAGGGATGTGAACAGGCGTGTTGAAAGAACTGAAGCTAGGATTGCAATGTTTAAACAATTGCATGAAGCAAAGGAGTTGATAAAATGAAAAGGGATTGGAATGGCAAGTTTTTAGGCTCTTATAAGTTTAACAGAGCAACTAGAAACAGGTCTGATGATTCAGATGCTGAGGATTGGACTTGGTATGATAAAGATTAATGCTTAACCAGGTGTTAAGAGGAGATGATAACATGAACTTAAAGGATTTTGTGAAGGATAAGGATTTCAGTACAGAAAATAATACAGAGCCATTTCCAGAGGGCAAAACCATTTTGCAGGTTGAAAGCATTGATGTGCAAGAGCAAGCGGTTGAGTTTGATGGAAAGAAACGCATGCGGTATATTCTCAGCGTTGGGGATAAGCAGTATTGGGCTGGCTCTCAAATAATGGAAGGTGTTAAAGCTGCTATTAATGCAGGTTTTAAAAAAGTGGAAGTGAACAGGAAAGGTTTGGGCCTTAAAACAAAATATGCTGTTTTAGGAGTTCAAGAATAGTATTCTTATGCTGTGTTAGGTGTTTTTTTTTAAAACGTGTTGGGAATTGTTAGAAAAAAGCACCTAACCTAGCATAACAACAAAGGAGGCGAGCAATTGAATGAATGAAAAGGTTTTGGGATTCAAGGTAAAGGAAAAAGAAAACAGAAACTATGCTCTTTGTGAAACAGAAAAGATAGCCGTTTGTCCACATTCAGAAATTGGACATAATCTTAAAGATTTGCGTTTTGAGCATATTGTATGTTCTGATTGTGAGTATGATGTATGGCGTTGTCCTGAATGTAGTTTTAAGACAGAAAAGTTAGAATAACATTTGGCTGAAGGACATTACAGGGAAGAATTTAATCGTATTCCCAAATATGAAAAAGTGCCTATTATTTCTCTACAAAAATTAGAAGAAAAGCTTGAAAAGATTTTAAAGATAGCAAAAGCGTTCAATGGTCATTTGCCATTGGATGCTCAAGACGCTTTTGAAGAGAAATTACAGAATGATGCAATAATATCTTGCACAACAAGTTTACTTTCATGGGCAAAAAAAGAGGCTGAAAAACAAGAGGCGAGCAAGTGAAATGAGTGAAAAGCAGGCGGGTGAAAAGAAATGAGTGAGGTGGAGATGGTTTGTGAGTTGTGTGGGTGGCGTATTAAGAAGAAGGATTATGATGGTCAGGGTGAGTGTTTTTCTTGTGCTGAAGGTGGTGTTTATGAGGAGAAGGTTGTGCGGATGCTTGTGTTTGAGTTGGAGTGTTTTGAGGAGGACTTTGATGCCATTATGAATTTTTACAAAGAGGCAAAGTTTTTGATTTTGTTGGGAGAACAGGGTGAAAGCAAGGTGGTGGTGCTGAAATGATTGTTTATTATGTTCCCGAATGGCTTTACAACATAATGCTTTTTAGTAT
>Ga0180433_10004954_pt1 | contig 18409 bp, 18 predicted proteins | sample SS_ome_8_FD_132980 | JGI IMG/M metagenome (GOLD analysis project Ga0180433, IMG submission 132980) | Hypersaline lake sediment archaeal communities from the Salton Sea, California, USA - SS_1_D_1 metaG | ecosystem: Environmental > Aquatic > Non-marine Saline and Alkaline > Hypersaline >... | reverse complement strand
TGGAGATGAAGCGTCAAAAACTTATTCAAAGACGCAACAAGTTGGAAAAACAAGATAAACAAATTACAAAGCCTGAAGATGGAGACAAAGATAAAGAGATAATAATGCTTAAAAAGCGTTGTGAGATGCTTTATGATGTAGCTTTTGTACTACTTGATATAGGATATTGCCCTAAATGCAAATGCGATATTTCAGACGAGCAAGTCTATGTAATAGACGAGCTAGCCAAAGACAAATATGATAATGCTGACTTATTTGACGAACTTAACTTGCTATAAGGGTAATGATATGGATATAAATAAAGCTGAACTTATAGAACTCATAAATGCTGTAATGGATGCCAGAGACAACATTAAAAAGAGCCCAATGGGTAAACTTGAAAGCGACTCTCTTGACAAACTTGCCCCTGCATTATGCAAGATGCAGGGGGAGTTCACCACAGTGATACCAACTAAGACTAACCCTAGGTTTAAAAGTAAGTACGCCGACTACGATGACATTGTAAAGATGGCAAGACCACACCTTGCAGCTAACGGGTTCTCACTACACTCAAAAGAGGAAGAGCATGACGGAGTCAGATACATCAGAACTAAATTATTACACAGCAGCGAACAATATATATCATCCTTTGTCAGAGTAATAGAGGATAAAAATAATAAAACTGACATACAAGCATACGGTAGCGGAGTTTCATACCATAAACGCTACTCAGTACAGTCAATACTCGGTATCTCCATTAACGATGACGTCATAGAAAACGATGGCAACCCACCTGAGGAAACAAATGCAACCAATAAGCAAAATAATAAAAAACATTTTCATAAAACTACTCACCAAACACAAAACAAACAAAAACAAACGTTAAGAGGAAATTATAAACCAAGTAAGCCCAAACCTCCAGCAGGAGTTCCGCTTTTGTCTAAGGGCGAAATAGAGTTTATAAACGATGAACTTAACGGACATTCTGACATACGACATAGCTTAATGACAGAGGTGCTTGAAGATATAGCCCTTGAGGAATGCCCCAAGGCTGCCTTTAATCATATAGTCAGTTATATCGATAAACAAAAGAGTAAAAAAAATACTTGATTCATATCCTGGGCGTTGCCTCAGCGGTGGCGCCCTTTAAAACTAGGCATTATAATGAATAAATTTATTATACTCACTGAATTTATTATCGGAGGTATCATTGGATACTATTTATGGAAAACTTGGAAATCAAGGAAACCACAATGATAGATAAATTAAAGACTGCTACAGTTTCTTCTTAGCTCATTGAAACGTAGATTATTTCACTGCCCCTCCCCTACGGACTCCCTGGGAGGGGTTTTTTAGAGGGACAAAATTCAGTTCGTGACGTTTTGCTACGGCTTGATTGCAGCCTCGGCTTCTCTTGTAGCTCTGTCTTTATAATCTTCCTGAGAAAACACCAACTCCGCAAAAGCATCTTTATCCGTAGGAATAGACGTTATACCACGAGCCAATAACTTAGGCTCCCACTCAGCTTTAAGACGCTTAAAACAAGCAAGATACTTATTATTTAATATATTAAATAACGATAACTCAAGCGCATCGTTAAGCTTAGTGCGATCAATATCATTAGCCAAAACATCTTTGTGGTGATCGGTAACCGTAAATATATCTACACTATCAACTGAAACTTTCATGTTAACCCTTAATTAATAATTTAATACTACTATAAAGACTATGCACTAACTCAGATTTATGCGTTTCCAAGTATTGCTTAACCTCTTTAATATTAACCGTTACCTCCAACATACGCTTCAATACCTGAGCAACCTCAGTATTTAACACAGCAACCCTATTGATATTATCAACCTGCGTCTTTAATACACTATATAAAGCTATATCTAAATTAGCATGTCTCTTATCAAGAGGTGATAACCTAGCAAGAGTCTCATCAAGCGTACTCTCCTTAGTCTCGTGTTCAGCACTTCCTATTTTAAATTTCAAAGTTACTCCTCTATAGCTACAACAGGATTATTACTGTCATACTTATCCTTATAATCTTGCTGAGCCTTAACCAAGGCAACAAATGCTTCAGGCTCTAAAGGCATTTCAGCCATACGCTCACTTAGTACAGGTTCCCAAACATGCTTTAACCTAGCAAAACTCTGCTCATATTGATGCATAACCCCATATTCTAAGCGACGCTTCATATCATCATCAAATATATTTGAATCAATATCGTTCTTAATTACTTTTTTTTGTGTATCTGTAAGAGTAAACAAATCTTTATCATCTACTGAAATTTTCATAAAATCTCCTATAATTAACAAACCAATGAACCTGAAAACCATGCTGATGCGTTACTAGTGTACCCATATCCAATGTCAACAATTTTAGTTGATCCTGAAACCATAACCTTAATAACTGCTGTATCACTAGCGTCCATATCACATAATACTGCTGCAGAACCTGGAGCAAAAAACTCTCCCGCGCTAATCCTATACGCACCTGGATTACATGTGTATGCTCTATAAGTTCTATTGGACGTAGCTATTTCAATATAGAAACTAGTGTGCGAAGTAGTAACATTTCGCAAAAGCACATGCACTGAAAACTTATATTTTCCTGTTGCCGGAGCCGAGAACGTAGATGCCCCATCATAATCAGAATTTTGATCAAATATCTCGTCAGGAAACGATACTGTTCCAATACTCCCATCCCCAGTAACATTCGTATTATCATTCCACTCATCTAAGTAGGTTGCAAATGCTGGCTGTAGCACCTTCCTAATTTCTCCTGTTGGTTCAATTGTGAATGCATTACTAGAGCCTGGACTTGATCCCATGGATAAATAAAATCTATCAACAGAATCATCTGGTACACCTTGAGCAAACTTATTTACATTATTAATGTCATATTGTGTCTTTGTTGTGTTTCCAGAGCCATTATCAATAGTCACCGCTCCTGAACTGTTGTTTATAGAATTTATCTTAGCCATAACAATCTCCTAACATTGTAGGCTTCCTGAAAACCAGTTGTATGGATCAGTGGAACCATTAGACACAATATCCACAACCTTTGTTCCATTTGCCACTAAAACTGACACTGTAGCTGTATCACTAGCATCCATATCTGCTAAAACTGTAATCACGGCTCCATAATTATCATTTGCATCTTTCGCAGCCCCAACATCTATCCTTACAGGACTATACGTTCTATTGCTAGTTACCAACCTGAATCGCCCATCGGTATGGGATGATGTTAAATCGCCTAATGTGATACCAATATTGAACTCGTATCGAGCTGTTAATGGTGCGGTAAAAGTTGTTGTTCCGTTAAAGTCGGAATTTTGATCAAATACCTCTGTATCCCAAACTATGGAATATGCTGTAGAGTCACCCGTTACATCGGATATCGTAGAATTTAATACAGCTAGAAACGCTGGCTGTAAAGGCTTTGTAATCTCTCCTACGGACGTTACAACAAGCGTATCACTGCTACCCAAAGCATTGCCAGAAGCGATCTTAAACTTATCACTGTCGTCATCGTCTACACCTACCCGAAACTTAGCAACACTATTAATATTATATTGCGTATAGCTATCCCCTGACGCACCCGGATCAATAGTCAACTCACTTGCCTTATTGTCTATACTATTAATTTTAGCCATATTTGCCTCCTAAGCGATTGTAAAGTTGCCTGATGAACTAGATACTACCCAATTAGTATCCGCTGTTATACAGACTAGTTTTACAGCCCCATATTGTATATCTGACGTTATATCTCCACCAGATGAAGTTACAGAGCCACCAAAGTAAATTAACTCACCTGCATTACATGCAACTTTAAATTTCCCAGCACCCTTGCCAACTACTTCTACAACAGAGCCTACTGCTGCCGTTGTAGGCAATGTTACTGTAACCAATGCGACATTATTTGCAATATAACCTGAATTGACTGATGCTGTTTGCGATGTTCCCGTTACTTCTGACCATGTTATTGGAAATGAAGATAGTGCACCAAGCTGCCCGTTAGAGTCTATGCCAACCATTTGATCAAAGTCACCTACAGGCGTTGTATTATATATACCAGCAATAAAGCATTTATCTTGTTCCTTGTTGCCAGTACCCTGACTTCCCAGCCTGATGGTATTATTGTCTCCTGCGGTACCTGGATTAGATATAAGAACATTATCTGAATCACTAGTAGTAAGTGCATTTCCTGCACCAGAACCTAAAGCTGTATTATAAGATCCAGATACTAGTGACACTAAACTTGATGCACCCACGCCCACATTATGACTACCAGTTGTAAGATTAGCTGCCGCATTAACACCAAAACACATATTGCTACCACCAGATGTACACTTATAAAGTGCTTGCGTGCCAAGGCCCGTATTGTATGAGCCACCTTGTAAATCTGTTAGCGCATTATAGCCAATACCAACATTACTTTCACCGGTAGTAAGAGAATTTATTGCGTTAGTGCCAATCCCAACATTAAATCCATTGCCAGTAGTAGTTCCATTACCCGAGCTAGACCCAATGAACACATTATTTGTACCATATGAATGCATAAACCTTGCACTATTAACCTCTATCACACCCTCAGTAAGTGCAGAGTTAGTGGTAGGGAGATTTAAGTTTCCAGCATCTAACGTCACATCTCCAGCAGTTACACTGAGAACCTCAGTCTTATTGTTAATCGAATTTTTTGTAGCCACAATTATTCCTCCGTAGCTTCATATTCCTTATTTTCTTTGGCAAGTTGCTCTTCATCCCCAGGAGTAAAATCAATCTCAATGCCAGTATGACTTTCAATTATTTGCTCAGCTATCTGCTCTACAACATTATCTTTTTTTTTAATTATTATAGTTGTTATTGCACCTACAATAAGAGATACACCTACAACTATTGCTCCAACTATATTTAATCCCATAATCACTCCTTAAACAACGGTTAAATCAGTTCTACCACTTAATTGTACCCATGCAGTATCTGCAATAGTACACACTAACTCTAACGACATTGCCTTTGTAGAGGTTGAACTAAACGAAACTGAGCCACCTGTCCCAATTGTACTTGTACCATTAGCTATAGTAACAATATATTGCCCAGCATTCTGAGTAACTGAAATCCCAGTATGTCCAGTAAAAGCAACTAGTCGTATTACATCTCCAACACTTGAGGTGGATGGCAACAATGGAGAAGCAGATGAGCTGCCTTGAATTTTTATATAACCAGTATTAACAGTTGCCGTAAATGGATATACTGCATCATCAACCCACTCAATTACACCCCCTGAGCCACCAGTACTTGTCACAGTTATAGTGTCTGAACTAGCTGAGGTGGTCACGCCACCAGAGCCCTCAATTGAGAACTTTCCACCTGCTGGCGTACAATCAGACCCATCAGTCTCTATCGTTGTAGGCACTGCATCGAAGTCAATGTTCCGATCATCTACAGTCCATGTTCGCGTAGTGCTAGTTGTTACACCAGACACAACAAATGTTACTTCTTTGGATGTATCTGCGCTATCAGTTATAGTAAGTGGGCCCGTCTTATTATTCATACTATTTTTAGTACTCATATGTTCTCCTAAGCAACAGTTATATTGCCTTTACTCGAAATCACGAGCCAGTCAGTATCTGCTGTAATACACAATAACTCTACTGCATCATAATCATCACTAGATTGAAGATACCCCGTAACTCCTGTTGTAGTTGCAGTAGACTCGTCCCAATAAATAGTCTCACCAGCATTTTGCGCTATCTTCCAACCACCAGCACCTTTACCAGCAACCCTCACAACAGAACCTAACGCAGCTGTATCAGGAAGAGTTACTGTAACCAAGCCAGCATTATTTGTAATATATCCTGTATTCACTGCAGCAGCTTGAGAGGTGCCTGTAACTTCTGACCATGAAATACCACCACCTCCAGAGCCAGTCACTGTTAATACAGTACCTGCAACCGCAGTACTCACCGTACCGGCTCCCACTATTGAAAACGACCCACTAGCAGGAGTACACGTGCCTGAATCACTAACTATACTTGTAGGAACCGCATCAAAGTCAATATCTCTATCATCAACCGTCCACGTACGAGTTGTAGCTGTTGTAATACCACTAACATCAAAGGAACATACCTTGGTAATATCTGTATCATCCTTTATATCTAAGCCTGTAGATACATCGTTTATAACATTAAATATAGGCATAACTACTCCTATTCATAATATAAATTCCCCTTATTGCCGTACACAGTCCAACCAGTATTTGCAGCAGTACATACTATCTCAAGTGAATCATAATTGTCTGTAGAAGTTATAAAGCCAGCAAGACCAACCGTCGTTATTTCGACTTCATTAATTCTAACATATTGAGCAGCGTTTTGAGATAGTTTCCACCCACCTGTCCCATTACCAAGAATTTTTATGACAGAGCCGACTGCCGATACTAAAGGCAATACTATATCTGTTTGTGCAGCATTAGTTGTAATATATCCATTATTAACTTCAGCATCTTGCGTTGTACCTGCAATCTCATTCCATAACTCATGACCACTTGTTGCTATCGTAATATTATTAGCCCCTGCTGTAACCGTTGTATTTGCACCTGCTGTTATTGTTGTAGTGCCCAATTGTCCATTAGCATCATGTGACACAACTGTAGCAACATTACCAACATTAGTGCCAACTATACCTGCTATAAAACAACTATCTTGCTCTCCTGCACCTGATCCTTGTGTTCCGATATGTATCGTGTTGTCTTCACCTAACACCCCATCATTGGAAATGCAAATATTTGATGACTCTGCACCCGTATAACTAATACCAGAACCGGACCCTATAGCAATATTCAGATCTCCCGTTGTAAGCGTTGACAATACTGGTGCCCCTATACCAACATTCAACGAGCCTGTCGTAATGTTTTCACCTGCATAACTACCAACCATGGAGTTAAAGTTTCCTGTAGTAGTATCTGTCAGGCTATTGAAACCTAAACAAGTATTATCTCTTCCAGTAGTGAGCACACTTCCACTATTGATACCAAAAAATGTATTCCTAGTACCTAAATTATGCATAAACAATAAGCCGCCAACACGCCAAACACCTTCAGTAAATGTCGCATTTGTAACAGGCATACTAAAGTTTCCACCAGTTGACACACTACCTGGAAAGTCTGGAGCAATCAAACTAAGATCCTGATCGCACATTGTTAAAGTGCGTGTATTTCCTGTAGTGATCTGATCACATTGAAGAGCAAATAGCTTAGAGTTATCACCATCATCATATACTCTAAATACATCATCTTGAAATGTTGGACCTATACCACCCCCGACGGCACTAATAGTAATCGAACCAGGACCATCAAGTATATTGATATTTGCGCCAGCAGTTAGGTTTGCCAGTACTGGATCGTTTCCAGCACTTCCGATAGGCAAAACTCCATCACCAGCAACAGCTAATGAAACTAACGAGCCATCAGCCGCACCAACTAATAAAGCATGCTCCGTAGCACCTGTTAAATTAGTAATGTCTAGGGTTCCAGTAAAATCAGATCCAAATATAATCTGTGACATAATACCCCCTATATAACTCTATATGAAGATGATATTGTAACTAATCCAGCTGTAGGATCTGTTCCCGCAACAAGCGACTTAACATAAAACTGAGTACCCTTAGGAAATACTATGCCATTTGCAGCAATATCAGTCACAGATCCACCATTACTTTTAACTGGAAAATGATCCTCTACACCATCTAAACTTACCCATAAATTAGCATCGCTAAAATTATATACTGAATCAATCCGACATGGATGATCTAATGGTGTACCAACAGCAACATAAACACCCGCAACAGGAGTTACCGCAGTATCTAAAGTTCTTGCTGGCTCCATCCACCCACGCTCGGCTGATTGAAATGTATATGCATTCATATTAATTCCTTAAAGTGGGCGCCATAAAGACGCCCCTATTTAATTAAGCCACCATAATCCAAAATGCAATTGTAACATTAGAGTTCAAAGCAGCTGGTCCGTCGTTCATTAAATATACTGTAAAGGAACCAGCAGCAGGCCTTACACGTGTTACATTCATTCTTGCATCATTGCCAGCAGCAGTTGAAGCCGTTACTAATATAACTGAATTCACCGTACACACATTGTTTGTAATAGTAAATTCAGTTTGTGCTCCAATGCCAGTAACCTGACCAGTAAATATACCATATCCAACATTTGCATTAATAGTTAATGCAACACCTGCAACTGTTGCTGTAGCAGCCTGCATTGAAACAATTCCAGCAGCATTAAGAGCAATACCTCCTGTACCTGCCTGAACCGTTGTTGAACTAGTTGTATTTGTACTACCTGCAACCAAATCCCTAGAAGCAGCTCCAGTACATACATTGACGCCAAACGCATCGGCATCATCGCCTATATTCAAAGTTCCCGCTGTTGAATTTAATGAAACATTGCCTGTAGCATCAACATCCACTGTTCCTGTGCTCGTGATGCTTGTGTTTCCTGTTCCTGAACGTAAAACCGTTGATGCCGCACCTGTCAATGACCCCACAGTTGTAGCATGAACCGTTGCAGATGTACCAAAGTTGGCGTTTCCAGTTCCTACATCACAAGTAAGTGAACTTGCTCCTGTAGCATTTCCTATTACGATATTTTTAGCAGCAGCATCAGTCCCTATCGAGATAGCTCCAGTTCCCGTTTGCATGGTAAATGCACCATTGACACTATCTATAGTAAAGCCACCTGTTCCGTAATCGAAATCAAAACCACCAGCAGCATTCGAAGCATTCAATCTTATAGAGTTAGCAGCTGCAAGACCAGAAGTCACAGCAACTCCACCTACATCAGATGTTACAGCAATAGAAGCCGCACCTGTTCCTTGATCTGCGTGCAATCTAAGAGTCTCATTGACTCCCCCATTTGTGTGGAGGTAAATTGCGTCCGCTGCATCTTCAGTAGCTGTAATTATTGTAGAGCCTAATGTAGAATTAAGTGCAATATCTCCGGTTCCAGAGTTCAAAGTACACGATGATGCGCCATTAACAGCACCTATCACGATATCTTTAGCAGTTGCATCAGCCCCTATATTAATATCACCTGTGCCAGAGACTAAGCCAATCTCACTATTAGTTGCTGTTAAGATAATGTTTCCGGTTCCAGCATTGAAGGCCAATGCATTCGCACCTACAATATTACCAATAGTTGTTGTGCGTTCACCTTGGGTACCAATATTGATATCAAAATCATTATCATCATTACCGATGTTCAATGTGCCAGCTGTAGAGTTTAAGGAAACATTTCCAGTAGCATCAATATCCACTGTTCCTGTACTTGTAATACTCGTATTTCCAGTTCCAGATTGTAAAATTGTTGATGCAGCGCCTGAAGTCGAACCTACGGTTACGGCATGTACGGTAGCATCTGCGCCTATATTCACATCACCAGTTCCTGAGATCAATGATATGTCAGAATTTGTAGCCGTAAGTACTATGTTTCCTGACCCAGCATTGAAGGCCAATGCGTTTGCACCTACGATATTTCCGATAGTTGTCGTACGTTCACCCTGGGTACCGATATTAATAGCAAAATCATTGTCATCATTTCCGACATTTAATGTTCCGCCAGTGGAGTTAAGAGACACATTTCCTGCTGCATCAGCATCTATTGTACCGGTGCTTGTAATTGTTGTGTTTCCAGTTCCTGATTGTAGTGTCGCTGAAGATGTAGTATTTGTGCTACCCAATATTGTGTCATGAGCTGTAGCAGATGTGCCGAACTCAGCATTTCCTGTTCCTACATTACATGTAATCGATGTCGTTCCTGTAACGTTACCTATCACAATATTTTTTTGTGCAGCATCTGCTCCTAAGTTGATTGCTCCAGTACCTGTAACAAGATTAAATGGACCATTAGCACCATCTATCGCAAAGCCTCCTGTTCCAAAATCGCAATCGATACCACCAGCAGCATTTGAAGCATTTATTATTAATGCATTATTTGCAGCTCTGCCAGAGTTCATATTAACTGAACCAACATCAGAGGTTAATGTTAAGGAGTTATTACCTGTCCCTTGGTCAGATCTGATGCGGATGGTCTCATTGACCCCGCCATTTGCTCTTAGGTAAATGCAGTCCGCTGCGTCTTGATCTGATGTAATTGTACAAGTTCCTGCTGTCATCGTAAAATCTGTGGCAGCAGTAACAGCGCCTCCAGCAACAAGGTTTCCAGCAAGTGTAACATTATCATCTAGGTTAAACGTTACGGCATTTGCTGCACCTGTACTGCCTATGTTGGTCCCTCCTATCATTTGGGTTACCCCAAGCAGAGGTGCCGCATTTCCAGCGTCCGTTTGGTACTGAGCCGCTACACCAGGAGGTACCACAGATAATATAATTTGACCTGGTGTAGTTGTAATATCAACCAAAATAGATCCATCAGAACCTAAAGTTTGCCATGTAGGCGTTAATCCTGTACGACCTGTTAGCAATTGTCCATCAGTGCCATCAGGCGTAGGATCTGCAACAACAGACCATGTAGCTTGTGGAGGACTGCCAGATATCAATGTCAAAATAAAATAATTACCAGTTAACCTATTAAGCCACGGCCTAGCAAGACTAGTAATATCATTGCCAGTTGGGTCTCTATCATAAATTAAAGCACCTTTTTCATTTTCCACTAATGGCTGTGAAAAGCCATACGAAATTTCAGGATATTCTTTAATGGCCATTAAATACTCCTAAATTATTTTTTAAACCAATTATAAACTCTATTATACAAACTCTTAATTTTAGGAGCTGCTAGTTTTGTAACTACACCTCCAACTATAGATCCTATAATAAGACCTACTTTACCTCGATGATTTTTTGCTAACGAACTATTAGCAACCTTATCTTCAATCCTATCCAAAATGCATGCATTCAATGAAGAACACAAAAACATTATTAATAATATTCTTTTCATATTTTCCTAACGTCTATTAACTCTATTGCTGACTTTTGTTATCAAGCCATTAATGGAAGCATCCTTATAACCGTTATCAATTAATACCTTAATAACATTCGATAATAATTTACTATCTTTATTCCTTAAAGCCCTAGTAACATATTTTTCCGCCTTATATAGGCTCATACCTCGTGATACTGGAACTGCTCCAAAACCTGATCCAACATAAGGGCCAAAACCTGTAGTAGTTAATGAAGCAACGGAAAATGGCAATACTCCATGCATTAATGCCTTAATACGAGACACAACACGCTCTGGAGTATATGGCTTAGTTGCATCCCAAGGTTTAAACTTGCCTTCATCATATTTACCTCTAACTGGGAACTGTGTATCTCCTGCGGGTGTTGCCCCAATAAGTTGTTGGTAAGCTAGTTGTAATACTGGATTAGATTTTCCAAATAATGTTTGCACAGGCTTTGTTCCATAACCTAAAACTTCAAGCGCCTGTTTTCCAAGATGTGCATACATCTTCCTGCCTTTAGCGTCTCTTCCTGGATTAAATATTGAAGATCCTACTTTGACATTTATATCAGGTAATGAAAACATATATGCCTTACTAGGGTCACCATCCCAAAAGTTTTTAGCCGCCTTTTCACGAGACCATCTAATACCAGTTACAGAGTTATTTTGCTTATCTGTCTGCTCTAAGCCGCCTAACGCATATTTTAATCCAGCCTGTATTAATGACGTTTTAATCATATAGTTTGCCCAATATCGTCGACCTAACTTACCTGTAACTCCTGATCCAAATCCACTTCCAGCTTGTTTTAATGCTGATATAGTCCAATCAGGATATGCTATAAATCTACGAAGCCATTTCATTGTCTTTGGATTATTGAAAAACTTACTTGTTTCCCATTGCTGACCACCATAAATGTTATTAACAAGAGTAGCTATATCTCTACCAATTGTCCTACGCTGCTGCTCTGTAGCTGGATTACCTTTTTTAATTAAATTAGAGAGCTCTTTGTTTAATAATTCATTATAAGTTACAGCTTTAAGTCGTGGATGATATACCTCAAATAAATGGTTCATGCCTTTTTTGAGTTTACCAGTTATCGCTTTAGTTATCCTGCCTCCCTTAGATGCTGCAAAGTCTAATGCTTTATCCATCAAGTTAGAACCTTTACGATAATCAATTGGCTTTTCAAACTTAACACCATCACGTACAGCTTCAGTCATAAATTGTTTGCTATTTAATAATTGATCACCTTGCTTTGCAATCCCTTTAAAGTTTAATGCCTTCTTATAACCTAATGCCCCTACAGCTGATTCCGTTAAAGCAACTGCATGGAATGGAGATAACTGAACTCGTGCAGTACGCAATATATTAGAAGCATTATCAAAGTTCCGCCAAAACGCACCTTCACGTTTATAACCCTCTTTACTAAATACACCTTGGAATGCATCTGCTATTTTAGGATCAACTAATACAGCACCTTGAGCAGTTTTCCAAGTTCCATCTGCTGCTTTGTATCGTTTTAATATTGGTTCCTCAAACGGTACAAAACCAAGATCCTTAGCTTTACTATAAAGTTCTTTATTATTAGTTCTAACGATTAACGGATTTTCACCAGGTGTTTTTTCAATTGCATTAACCATCTTAGACTTTGCAAGCGCTCTATTTGTTATTTCATCATACACGGCAACGTTTTCAACAATGCCTTTATACTTAGGTTTCAATCCTGCCTTGATTGCCTCTTGATGTGTTAAAAATTGTTTTTGCTCTGAAAATGGAGTCAACTTAGGGAACCCAGCAGTCTTCACCGCTTTTTTAATATCACCCTCATATAAGCCTGGCAAATAAGTATCAACAAGTACGTCTCGTGGATTAATATTTTTCAAGCGAGGATCATTATTAATTTGCTGTAATCGTTTTTTAAAATACGTATCTACATCACTTACGAGTTTTTTTACTTGAGGTGACGTACGCTTTTCAAGTGCCTGATATGTATCACCTGTGACATTTGGATTACCTGTTTTTTGCCTTAAATATGAAGCCTCTTCAAGTTGTGTTGGTGTAAATTTAGGAACAAGTTTACCCTTATCACGCTTATAAATCTTGTCCCTAAACTCTAATTGCGTCTTAAATATTTGCGCATCACGTTCGCCCACATGCTCTTTAACCATATCAAATGCTTGCTTATTCTGAACGCTTTGCTTAATCTCTTGAGCATAACCTTGAATCCTCTGTATTGGTTTACGTATTGGGGCTGGTAATTTTTCAATAAACCTAGATGGTGCTTTCTTAATAGGTTCAGGTAGGTATTTTTTTATTGGTGCTCCAAATTTATGTGCCATCTCCATACCAATTAAAGCTATTGCATTATCACGCAACTGCTCTTTACTTGGCAACTCACGATCAATAAGAGACTGCGCTGTAGTTAAACCTACATACTCTAAACCCTTATAAGTAGCTTTTTGACCTGCACGTGTATTAAGAATTTTATTAAATACAGGTATTTTTTTCATCAATGGGACAAGTTTACCCATATTTGCTGTAACTAAACCAACAGTACCTGCTTTGCCAGATTCACCAAGAACATGCCCAGCACTCTCAATAAAACCCTCAAACGTAGCCTTACCACCTTTTTTTGCATAATTCCCATATTCATTTAATGATTCTTTAACCAAAACAGGAAACGCCATAGTCATAAATGCTCCACCCAACATTGCACCTGTAGCAGTACCAGCACCAGGTAAAAATGAGCCTAAAACTCCACCTATTAAAGCACCTATTGTAGTTCCGGTAGAATAAGCAGGAATATCAGCAACCATCTCACCACCAAATTCAGCAAAGTACTCTGCAAAATTATCTGCCTCCGCTGCTTCTTTTGGCCCGCCTAATGCTAAACCAATAGCGCTTTTACCAATACCTCTAGAAGCTCCTCTTGCAATCCGATGAATAATAGATGCATCTTTTTTATATCGCTTATTTGTTTGTGATGGTCCATATAACTCTTCAATTGTAGGAACAAACATAGCAGATTCATCAAATGTATCTTGTTGTCCTACGTCAAAACCTATATCTTCACCTGCATCTTCTTGTTGAAACTGAGATAACTCTTCAGGAGTAAATACAAATGGATCTATGATTTCAGTTTGTGGTTGTTGTATTGCTAAATCTTGAGGAGTATTTTGCTGTACAGGTTGAGGATTTAACTCTTCAGGTGTAAATATAAATGGATTATTAGTTGGTATTAACTCATTTGCCATATATTATCTCCCTAATATACTCCTTAATATTATACCCTCTAACTGTCCCATAGGAGATTGTTGTTCCTGTTGTGAGCGTACTTCCATTGGTTGATATCCACTTGCTAAACCACTTATAGCACTTCCAGCTCTAGATAACAAACCAGGTTGTTGTGCCTGTAATAGCTGTTGTTCCTGCAATGCTACTTGTTGTTGCATTTGCCTTCGTATCGATCTTGCAATATCTTGTCTAGATTGTTTTTGTAAGATATATCCAAGTCCCTCAGCTATCTTATAAGATAATTTAGTTACTCTGTACATCTGCTTTTCAAGATCCCATGTATTAAATTTTATATTCTGCCTAGCAGAATCTGTTGCAATTTGCTTAATACGTGCAACAATTGGATCTTTTGGATCTCTTGTAATTGGCTTACCAATTAAAATATCTCCATCAACAGTTCCTTCAAGTTGTGCTAGCTCTACCGGTGTCATTTTACCTTTTATATATCTTTTTTTATCATTACGGAGTTTCAATACTTCCGTTGGCAAATCTTTTGACTCTTTAAATCTTTTAAATTGCTTAGGGGTAAATATACCTTGAAACTTTATAGCATCATCATAGGTTCCACCTACCTCTCTAATATCAGTAAGATATTCATTAAACGCTTTATCAGCTTGTTTTTGTTGTCGCTTCTCTTGACGAACTCGTTTCGCTACAGCTTTATCAACAAATGCTCTAGCGTCCTTAGAATTAAGATTTTGAAGTAAATTAGGATCAACACCATTTGCTTGTGCATATTGTAATACAGATTGCATATCCGCTTGCTCTTGTTGTTGTCTTTGCTCTTGCTTACTTGTCGATGCTGTTTGTAATCTATTATACTCTAAAAAACTTCGTCGTTCACGAGGATCCATCTGATGAAAATTAGGATCATTAATATCTATACCTTGACTCTTTGCCAAGGCTGCTACTGACCTAGCTTCACGTGCACGTTTACCTTGCTCAAGCTTTGCTCCTAAGTAACCACCCAATACATTTGATAGGCCACTTATAGAACTTCCAATTAGTCTACGTTCAGGGCTGTATTCATATTCATCTTCATAATATCTAGCCATATTATTTTCCTTCTACAACAGGATTAACTTTAGGTAAACCTTCAGCAAGTAGTCTACCTGAAATAGGATCTATAACATTACCTACACCTTCAGCAACATTCCATAATCGTGTTGGTTGTTGAACAACTCTTCGCAATGGTGCCTGTGGTGTTATTTTCTGCCTTAATGCTGCTTGCTGTGCTGCTAAATTATTAGCTCTTATATTAAGCTCAGCTTGCCTCTCTGCTTCCATAACTCGTTGCTGATTTAAAGCTCTTTGATGCTCAAAGTTTTGTGCCTGCTCTTGCTCCTGTAAACGCCTTTGTGCTTGTCTTGCTTGTTGATTAGCTTGTTCAATATTAACTTGTTGTTGTATTTGTCTTCTCGTAACATCCTCATTAGATCGTTGTATATTACGCTGCATTACCTGAGGCATTAAAACATCTCTAAGTTGTACATCAAGGTTACCCATAACCTCCTGTGGTTGAACATTACGTCCAAGAATTCTACTTGTTTGTTCCTGTAAAAATGGTATTGCTTGTTGTACTGCACCCGCAATTACTGGATTGGCCAACTGCTCACCTGTTTCAAATCCTGTGTGTGCATACTGAGGACCTTGTTGGAATCCAAGTTTCCTTGCTATCCAATCATTTATACCTGTTGCTTTACCAATATCATATAATCCCTGAGCACCTTGAAGACCTAATCTAATATTCCTAGCAGCATTAGGACTTCCTAATATATCACCTAAGCCTCTTATTGGTGATGCTATACCCCTACGAAATCTTTGAAATTTTGTAGGTGCCTGCTGGCCTCCATAAAGCCATCCTAAAGGATTTCCACCAAGCAAAGTCTTTCCAAGTTTCCCTAATAATTGTCCCTCAGTTGTACGTTGTGAACCGCTCATAAGTGATCGTAATATATCAGCAGTATTGGTTCCTCGTAAAAAATTTACAAGCTTACCACCCGTGGATTGCTTACCTTGTGTACCTGCAATGATGTCTGCCAAACCTCGTGTACCACGACTAAAATATCCACCTTGGCCGCCACGCAATAAATCTGCCAATCTTGTAAGTTCAGGTTGCTCTTGCGTCAAATAATTAGTCAATTTATTAGCACCAAAACTACCAAGTAAACCTCCGGCAGCACGTCCAACTCCAGGTAATCCAACAAGGGCTCCTAATGCAGTTCCTCCAGCCTGCCCACCAAGACCTGCTGCCAAATTAGTCATAGGGCGATATTTTCGCGCAAACTTAGATACGCTACCTTCTTCAGGTCGTATACGATTTACTAATGCATCATAACCTCGTAATAATGGACTATCAGTAGGAGCGCCAAATTGAGGTCGTTGTTCATAACCAGATTGCTGATATGCTTGAGCAAATGCTGGAAAGTGTTCTGCTATAGCTTCTCTTGCACCCTCTGGAATACCTGCTTTACCTAGTAAACCTGCAATCTCTTTTTCAACTGGATTTTGCTCTTTTTCATCGATAACCGCTTCTTTACCTCCAACAGTAGGATCCTGATTAGCACCTAGAGCCTCAACAAATTGTTGATTAATGTCTTGTTGATCTTGAGTATACTCTGAACCTGAAGTAGCATCTCTCAAGTTATTATAAGACTTCACCAATGGATCATCTTTTTTTACAGTCTCAGGAAGTCTTTTCATTTTATCGGGAGTAAATATTTTTTTAGACTCACTATATACTTTATTTTCAAAGTCATTTTGAGGGTCACCACCTACAACACGTTGGAAATCTGGCTTACTCATTTTATAAAAATTCCTAAGCCCCTCTACATCTTTAGGTGTAATTGTCGACTTATCTTTAAGCACACCTGGAGTTCTAGACTCTGCGTGAAGAAGTCTTCCTAAAGCAGATGGACTACGCCCTTCAGCTATAGCCTCTTCCCTAGATTGCTTATTATAATCTTGCATACCGCGTATAGTTTTACCAACAGAACCTCGCACAGTTCCATATCGCTTTAAAATTTCATCATTACGCTTGCTAACACCTTTACCACCCTTAATAATAGCCTGCAATTGCTTTAGATTAATTTTATATTTGCTTAGCAAAGTTCTTATTGCTTTTATCTCTCTTTTATCTGCCATAACTTACCTCCTCTGTTGTTGAACATTAAAGGCTGGTTGATTACCAATTTGATATTGTTGTACGCCTTGCCTATAACGCTGTTGGTTATATTGATTAAATATATCCGCAACATTTTGTCCACGTTGTTGTTGTTGTAAATAATCTTGTTGAGCCAAACCTTGCTCACCTCGACCTAATCTACCAATAAACTCATCTAATTGATTTTGAGCTTGACCTTGTCCAGCCGCCAATCTCCTACCCTCTATATCCGTAATAGCATTTTGTCTAGCATAGTTTGCAAGTGCTTGTAATTGATTTTGACCTGTTTGTTGCGCTCTATTTAAATATAAATCCTGAAGTGCTCCTGCCACATTTGAAGACCCATACCCTAATCGTCTTCCCATTTGACTTTGATAAGCACCTACATCTTGCTGATAACCTCTTTGACCTGCTTGCTGCATATTCCTTAATAACGCAGGTAAACCACTTAATGGTTGTGCTGGATCTACATTTTCAACTTGAGCAGGTACACTAGCAGCAATATTGCCAGACTGTCGCATCCGAGCTTCCTGAGGCTGTACTATATTTTGTCTATTCTGCAAATAAGCAAGCCCCTGTTGAAGGTTTTGTTTTTGCAGCTCATAGGCCTCCGGAGTCACATTCATTTGTGATAGTGTACGATTCCTTTGATATTGATATGGATTTCGCTTTCGACGAAATTTATCAATTCCCCATGCACCCGCTTTTAACGCATAAGGTATTGTCTGCAATGCAAGTCCTGCCCCAGCTATCCATGGATTAGCTGTAGCAGTACCAGCCGTAGTGACTGCACCGCCCCAACTCAGTGGATTATACCATGCCATAATTTACTCCCAAAATATGATATATATATCTAAGAACATGTTCTGTATTATAATAATAATAAGTTTGATAAATTGAGAGGAAAAAAATGAAAACACAATATAATTATTTTGCATCTAAAGTTTCATACACTCCAAAACAAGAGGAATTAGTAGCTAATATCTTTAATAGTT
>Ga0180433_10004953_pt1 | contig 18415 bp, 15 predicted proteins | sample SS_ome_8_FD_132980 | JGI IMG/M metagenome (GOLD analysis project Ga0180433, IMG submission 132980) | Hypersaline lake sediment archaeal communities from the Salton Sea, California, USA - SS_1_D_1 metaG | ecosystem: Environmental > Aquatic > Non-marine Saline and Alkaline > Hypersaline >... | reverse complement strand
ATGCTCGGCATTGTCCGTCAAGGAAAAAGTTTCTTTGGCAAAATTCATGCCTCCTTGATTGTGATAAAAAACATTGGCTTTGGCCGCTATCAAACCATTGGCAATTAAAATATCATTGTCACCGTCATTATCCAGGTCTGCGATAGTTGCATCCTGCGGAGAATCCGCCAAGCCGCCAAGATCTCTGATTTGCGTAAAATTGCCAATACCGTTATTTTCATAAATATAAACATCACCGGCAATCACAATCGCGTCCAAGTCATTATCACTGTCCAAATCACCCAAGCGCACGGCTGTTGCATTTGTTAAACCTGAAAAAATCGCGCTTTGCGTAAAAGTTCCTGTGCCGTCATTGATTGACAATTGTCCGCCGGTACTGGTAGGAAAAACAATGTCAATATGACTGTCGCCGTCAACATCTCCAACATCAAAAAATATAGTAGCTGCATTAACATCTCCAAAAGTACCTACCCCAGCACTAAAACTGCCAGCTCCATCACCTATAAACCAACCGCCAGCACCTGTATTATCAGCATAAACAAAGTCTTGGTTGCCATCTTCATTAATATCAGCTGCTCTGGCGCAAGTGTATGAATTGGCCGGAGTTGCCGTATGACTGCTGGTATAAGTACTATTGCCATTGCCAGTAAAAACATCCACGCGCTGACCTTCTACAAGAGTTAACAAATCAACAGTATTGTCATTATTAAAATCAGCTGTTTCCACGTAGTTTATTTCATCGCCAAGATTGGTGCCGGTGGCGTCAACTTCTGTATAAACCATTGCTCCGCTATTGCGCAGAATAACCGGCTTGTTCGTGCCGTCCGACTTATTGGCAAATAAATCCATATCACCGTCATTGTCGCTGTCAAAAATTGCCATTACATGAGTATTGGCGGCCATGTCGTCTTTGACAAAATTGCCAACATCACCGGCTATGGTAGTGTTTAAATTATTTAAAAATAATTCAGTATTTGTAGTAGCACCAATATTTCTGACTCCGGCCACTGTATCCAGATCACCATCACTGTCCATGTCAGCTACTTTTAAATACACTTCCCCATTGCCAAATTGAGTTTCTTCCGAAAAATCAAGATTATGATTATTGCGATATAAATAATTGCTGCCGCTGTCATCGCCGCAAAGAATGTCTTGATCGCCGTCCAGATCAACGTCTGCCGCTGTCAGATGTTCGGTTTGACAAAGAGCGCCGGCGGCGATTAACTTTGATAAAGTAAATGCTCCGGTTCCGTCATTGATCGCTTTGTACAATCCCGCGCCCGGCAGATAAAGCACAACATCCTGATCGCCGTCATTTTCCAGATCAGCTGACGTGATTCTATGCACAGCACCAGGAGCATTGATAGCGATTGCCGTAACAGTATTGGTTTCAGTAAAACCACCCATGCCGTCATTTTCCCAGATGCTATAAGAGGCATTGCCACCTCCTTCACGGCCATAGCTAAATAAATCAGGATCGCCGTCATTTTCAAGATCAAGTGTTGTAAAATGAAAAGTATTATTAGTTGGAACAAAATGAGTATAATTATTAAAATCACCTGTTCCGTCATTTATAAATTTAGTTAACATGCCAAGCCCGTCGGAAGCGATCAGATCCGGCGCATTGTCGCCGTTAATGTCAACCGCCTCCAATCCGTAATAGGAAAAACCGAAAAAGCCGCTGACCAATTGCTCTTCGGTAAAAGAACCGGCGCCGTTATTGATTTCCAAATAATTGGTATTTGGATCAATAATGTCAACATCTCCGTCATTGTCAATATCAGCAACCGCGATATTTTTGCAATTGATTCCCAAAAAAGTCTGCGTATTGGCAAAAACTCCGGCTCCTTGATTTTCATAATAAGCAGCCGGCGCGCCGTTCAAAGCGATTACCAAATCCATGTCCCCGTCATTATCTCCGTCAAATAATTCTATATCATTTGTTGCGGTTCCTGCGTAACCGGCAAACGGAGTTGTGGCGGCCGCGTAAGTATTTGTGGCCGGCACAGTAAAAAAGTTTAAATCAGTATTAAAAACAGCATCAGTATTGGCGGTGTCGATTTTTGCCAAGCTGAGCAAGCCGTCAAAAATATCATAACTGCTGTTGTCGCCGGTCGTAAAACTGTAAGTGGCGCTGTAATCAGATTCTTGATCATAAACATCAACCGCCTTGGCGCGCCAATGATACGTTGTGTTAGCTGATAAATATTTGCCCCGCGGAATACTAATTGAAGCAGTTGCTCCATTTGCATATGAATCAGCTGACCAAAGGCGCGGATCTTCCCGGCCGTCAAAACGCCAGACAATATTGGTAAAAGCCGCGTCATCAGCTATTTCCAAAATATATTTCAAATCATCCAAATCATCATCCAGAGCTGAAAGCTGAAAATTTGGCGCGACTGAAATGCCTGTACCAGCATTTGCCGGTGTAGTTAATGTCGGTGCATTTGGTTCAACATTAACATTGTAACTAACACTGACAGCTGAAAAAGACGGAGTAGCTGTTTTGTCTGTTGTGCTCAAATATGCTTTCCATTTAAGAGTATCTCCTTTGTGAGTAAAATCATGTTGCACTCCGGAAGTAACAGATTCCCAGGAAACTCCGTTATTTGAAGATAAGTAATAATTAATTGAAGTGGACGCGGGAGTTGAGTCAGTAGCCGTAAGAGTGGCGCTGGTTATTGTTCCCTCTATGGTTTTACAATTATCCACCGGCTTGGCCTCGCCGTAAGCATAATAGCCGTTGTACAAATCACCGTAAAAAGGTTTGCCGTAAAAACCGGCTCCTCCGGAATCAGCCAAATAAGCGTTTGGACCAAAATCAAGATTAAAATACTCTCGCATTCCGCTGGTAGGCTTTTGTACATAAATACCGCTCTGCCCCGTAATATTGGTTAAATTGTCAAGACCGGCCGTGCCGTCAGCAGCTTCCCAGCGTCCGTCAACACTGTCCCATTTCGCGTAATGAAATAAATTAGCGCCCACTCCGACACTAGTTGCGTTTGTCCAAAAAATTTCATTTTCATCGCTGATTTTTAATGATTCATAATCCTTGTCCGCGGTCGCGTCCAAAGCGGCGATGTTTTCAGCTCCGACTGTTCCGTCCATGTATTCCCAGCGGCTGTCAACAGCATCCCATGAAGTATAATACAGCTGATCAGTAACGCCTCCGCCCGAAGAACTGAACCAGCTCAAATACACTTGATCTGTTCCGTTCAAGCTGGCGTCCATTTTGTATTGCTCTGAATTGATTCCCGGATCGGCAACACAGCTGGTTGCGCCGGCATTACCCTGAAGATCCCGCCAGCCGACATCATATTTTGCCACGCAAACATTATTGGCCAGAGCGTCCAATAAACCGATATAATCCGCACTAGCAGTATTTGTAATATCAAATGTTTTATAATTCAACCAAGTATCGGGAACAAGCGGCCAAGTGACTCCACCAAAGACATTGAATTTCGCAGTATAATTGGCGCCGTCAAAAACAGTCCAGCCAACTGCCGGAACACCAATATTATCAAAACTGACATCACAATTATCAAAAACAATATTACTGCCGGCGACAACAGAATCCAAAGTATCGGGTATGACGATATTTTCATAACCGCTTCTGACTATTCCATCTTGGTAAAAAATCATTAAATCTTCCGCTCCGCCGCCTGCGTCATGTTCATAAAGAATGACCGGCTCGCTATAATTCGGTCCTTGAAAAATTTCAAAGTCAGTAACATTATCAAGCATTTTGTAATCAGCGTCTCCCAATTCTAACCACTGACTACCGGCGCCGTTATAATATCGACCATATAATTTATCCGTTGTATCACCCAGCCAATAAACAAAATAATTATTCGTATAATTACCGCCGCCAATAGAACTTGCGGTTATTACCAATCCGATCTTAGCCACGCCTTCGGCCTGCGGCACGGTGTCAATTGTTTCCACGCCCGGAGTGGTCAAATCGGGATATGTCCAAGCAGAGCCATTCCAGCACGAAATATAAATGCTGCGCGGATTATCGCTCTGGCTAAGTCCCATTACGCAAGGTCCACCACTGGTGGTGCCGGGTGTTTTGCGCCGATAAGCTGCTTGCAAATGATCTTCCGACCGGGCATACCAAGTATCACCGGTAATTTGATTTGGATAGCCGTAATGATCTTCATCAGCCCAATATTGATAAACCAGTTGTACATTGGCGCCGACTTTTTCCGTTACTGTTAAATCATCCTGGCCGGTATAATCAATATTTGAAAAATCTTCATTATAATTGCCAAGCACTCCGGCTTGTATACCTGAAAATTGCAAAACCAAAAATACACCTCCCGCAATCAAAAACAGCAGAAAAACAAAATACAACAAACTACGCATCCGAAATCTTGTTTGCATAGCCAATGAGAAGAATTACATTTATTTGCTTAAATTATATCATAATTTGAAGCTTGAACAAAGTAACTTATCAACAAAAGCAGACCCTGATTACAGGATTAAAGGCTTGCCTAGAACTCGAGCAAATTTTAACTAAAAATATACTTGGCATTAAAAAAGCGAGTAGTTCTAGGATTAAAAAGCAGATTAGGCTGAAACGCAAACAAAAAGAATGTGAAGATACGTATCTTCACATTCTTTTTTTGATAACAAAGAAAGCCCTCCTTCACTCTTCGAGTTACGGAGGACAAGCGCATTCTCAATTGTCTAAATGCTATCTTTTCATTCTTTTTGGTATTTTACTTTTTCACAATCTTTCTTAGTAAGAAAAATAAACAACAAACAATAATCAGCAAACTGACAACCTGCGGCCAGCGTAAACCAAAAAGCATTGGACTGTAATCAATTCGCAAAAACCCAATTATAAATCGTAGGATTGAATATAAAATCAAATAGCTTAAAAAAATTATTCCAATAGACCTTCCCCCTATCATCTTAGCATTATCCGCTTTGTCCCTTGCCTGACCTCCGTAGTTCGTAGAACGAAGGAGGTTGTCCCTTATCATTGTCTCAGAATATTTCCAAAGAAATAATAATATTCCCAACACCAGAACATTTCCCACGACTTCATACAAAAAAGTCGGATGAAAATAATCAAAATCAACATACTCTGCCGGACGCTTGAGCAAATCAATTGGAATTCCCCACGCCAGATCAGTTGGCTTGCCAAAAATTTCTTGATTAAAATAATTTCCAATTCTACCAAATATCTGCGCTGTTACCAAACCGATCGCGGCGTGGTCGGCAATCTGCCAAAAATTCAGCTTCTTAAGTCGCGTATAAATCAAAACAGCCAAAAAACCACCGATCATAACACCATGCACTGCCAAGCCGCCTTGCCAGATTTTAAATATTTCCCAAAAATTATCACGATACATTGGCCAGGCGTAGATAACATAATAAATTCTTGCAAAAATAATCGCGCCAACAGTAAAAACAATAATCAAATCTTCAAATATTTTTTTATCCAATCCTGCTTTATTGCCAAGCTTTATTACAAAAAACAAACCAATCAATCCGCCCAAAACCATTAAAAAGCCATACCAATGAATTTCAATTGGGCCGAGTTTTAACAAGATTGGTTGAGGGTTAAAAGTGTGCAGGAAATTGATCATAGTGTTAGAGATTTTGGGATAAACATAAGGATTGTAGTGATCAGCTTCAATCTCTAATATCCCGATACAGATCCCTACATCCCTAACCATTGTACCAACAAAAATCAAGAATTCAAACTTATGCTCTCAAATGTCTAGCTCCAATTAAATATAAAAATACGCGGACTGAAAGATCCGCTAGGAATATGTTTTCCATCTCAGCTTACCCTAGTTACTGATTGCTAATCCCTATTTACTGTAATAAAAAGTCCAGGATTAATAATCCCGGACGTGATGAGAAAAATTCACGTTTGAGTTGATATTCTTTGAAGTTTGCGTTTCACTTGCAAAATAACAGCATCAGGATTCACATGATGGCCAAGCTCTTTTGCTCTCCTTTCTCCCGGAGTTTCCAGCAACACGCGCCCGCCTGCGCCGGATTGGATCACTTTGATTGTGCTTCCCTCGGGCAGAAGATCTCCAACCTCGCTCACAACGCGCGTCTGCAGATCAGAAGAACTGGGCATGCTTCCCTCCTTTGGACATGGTTTAACTGCCAAAACTGCTCTGCTCCCCCACGGAATGTGAATGTATTATAAATCGTACGCAAAAAAGCTTGGTTTGTCAAGATTTATCCACAAGATACTCTTTCTCCAAACGATCTAGAAATTGTTTTAGCGATTCACTCGGCTTTTTGTAAAGACCAAACTTGCTTCTGAAAAATCGGATCAACTCATACCTAGACTTGCGCAGTCGCCACAAAAGAGCAGCCATCATTTTATTTACATGCTCATGATTTTTATCAACCAAACCGGAAATTTCTTCATAGGCTCCGGATTTATCATTCCATATCATGAATTTCAATCTATAATCATCTGTCAAATACAGTTCTATATACGACTTTTCTTTTGGTTTGGGATACTGCCAAATCGGATACTGCCAATATTCCAAAAGAATCCCAACATAATGATCTGTTGATGTTTTAGAAATTTTTAATAATCTTCTTAAATACAAATTAAATTTTCTTGAACTTTTTGCTAAAGTAATAATTCGATGTTCAGCAAAATAAATCAAAGCTCGAAAAAACACTTGGTCTCGTGCCGCTCTATTAATAATTTTTTCATCAGCTTTTTCTTCTTCTCTTAATTCATCAAAAAAATCATGCTCATCATCAGAATCAACAGATTCACCCAGCAACTCCGGATACGCAGCACACATTATCATATAGTGTCGACGATCGTTCATCTTATTCTCCTTTTATTTTGTGCTGTCAACGAACGAATTCAAACAGATAATTTAGTTTAATAAAACAATCAGCATTTGTCAATCAAAAAACAGGATTGTATTAAATCCTGCTTAGATCATTTCGTACATTCTAAGTAAAGCAACGCGCCGAGCTTGTCCACCTTTTTGGGCAAGTCGGGCAACAATTTTCAAATCAAAAACTGTCTTCGCGTTTTGCGCTTTTTTTAAAGCCAATTGTTCAAATCTGTTTTCAATGCTTTTTAAAAGCTTAATGTCTGAAGGAAGCCTATTAGCAACAAAATCTAATAACTTTCGAGCTGCATCTAATGTTCTAAGATTAGCAATTTGCCTTTCAGCCACTTGCTCTAATCTTTCTTTTGCTTTGCTTCCCACTATTGTTGGCAAGTCATTCCATATCTTTCGTAAAGCATTTATCGAATTAGCCTCTTCAAGTTCTCTTAAAGCAACTAATTCCCATTTTTTCATAATCTGATTTGACAACTTATTTCCTTTATCTGTTGCCACTGCTTCATATAGGCTACGCAAGTCAGTTAAGCTGACTGTCTTTGCAAATTTTTCTCTCACCAACTGACGCAACTTTGTTTCTGCTTTTGTTTTTGCACTGCCCTCTGGCGACAAAGAACAGATTGTCGTTGCTTTATTCACGGTTTTTACTCGACTAATTTCTCTTAAAGCATATTTCCGCCATCTTCTGCAAGCCAGATTTAAAGCTGTACTAAATGCACTATAATCGCAAACAACGCGCTCTATAATTCGGTATTCTTCTTTTGCATTTTCTAATCGCACTTCACCGGAACCATCAACTTTCTCTCTTGCCTTTTCTTCAACTTTACGCAAAATTGCTCTACAAATCTGATCAGTATCTTGACTGGCAAAACGACGCCCTTTATAGTGATATTCTTTATACAATTTTATTAATTCAGCCAGATCATCATATATCCATTTAATATCATTTATCACATCTTGATTAAATTTTTTTCTTGCTGCTTTCATGAGTTTTGATTCTGGATCACGTCTTGATACAAGCAAACTCTGTAAATCAATCTGATCTAATCCTGCAATAATTTGATCTTCAGGAACATTCATTATTTCTAAAAATTCAACTGGATCAAAATCAGATGTTAATTCACGCTTCATTTGATTCATACGAGATAAATCGATTTGCGTACTTAAATTTCGCATTGGCTCCTCCTTTGGTTTCATGCTGTCAATGAGCGTTCCCAAACTGATAATTAAGTTTAATAAACTAATCACTATTTGTCAATCGAAAAACAGAATCTGTGAGATTCTGTCTAGATCATTTCATACATTCTGCGCAAAGCAATTTGCCGTGCTTCACTACCTTTTTCAGAATAAACAACAACCAACCTTAAATCTTCAACTGTACTTGCCTGCTTTGCTAAAGTTAAAGCTTTAGCTTCCAATTTTTTCTCAATCGCCTTCACAACATCATCATCCACCTTACCATCACCGTACACGGTTCTGAAAAGATCCTTAAAATCAGCAAACTTACTAAGCCTTTTCAGCTTTCTCATTGCTATTTGCGACATTTTTTCTCTGGCAATCGGCTTTACTTCATCAGGCAAATCCACCCACAATATACGCAAAGCATCCAAGGTCCTAGCTTTATCAACCTTTTCAAAGGCAAGCTGTTTCCATTTTTTGATAATATAACGATTCAAAGCCGGACTTGCATTAACAACATCATCATCAACAAAACGCTCAATCATATACAACTCTCTAATTTGCGGCACTTCCAGCCGAATTAATCTTCTTAACTTACTTTCTGCTCTTTTTCTCAGACTTGTAATATCTGGAATATTCCTCAAAACACAACTCGCATCAAGAACAGTCTTGGCCGCTTCCAACTCTTCGTGCGCATATCTACGCCACCTTTCATAAGCCAATTTTACTGCTTTTTGCAAAATAGTATCCTCAACTTTTTTAAGCTCCTCATATTCATCTCGCGATAAAATTAATCTATCGCCATCGCGAATCTCTCTACTGACAACTTGCTCAATTCTAATAATTATTGCATTACAAACTGCGAGAGGCTCTGGTATCATACGAACATAATGACTATACAGCCCTATCAATTCATCTAAATCCTCTTCTTGTTCAATAATATCAATTTCAACTTCATCTCTCCTTGCTCTGGCTAATTTCATAATATCTGACTTAGGATCTATGCCAGACTTTAATAATTGATCTAATCTTGTAAAATTTAAGCAAGCAATTATTTTCTCTGCAGGCTCGCCTGTTGCCTGCATAACCTCCTCCAGATCAAAATAACCATCAAGCACTCTGGCCATGCGATCGATTTTGCTATCAGCTTTTTTCTGTGCAGACATAGTACCCTCCGCTGTTGTTTGAATTCTCAAAGATCTATGCTTTCTCTTCTATAGTTGAGTTTAGCTGAATCACCTAGTTTTGTCAATTAAAAAACAGGATCTTATGAAATCCTGTCTATTGTTATGATATCTTATTATACCACCTACGAATAACTATTTCCCATGTTTTACCACCTTTTTGAGAATGATTAAGAACTCTTCTAAATTCCAACTCATGTTCTGCTTTTTTAGCTTCAAGCAAAGCCAATTGTTTGATTTTAATTTTAATCTTTTCAACCAATTCTTTATCATCTCTCAGCTTAATTTTTACAATATTCAAAAGCCATCTAGCTTCAGATAAGGTTTTAAGCCTTGCGAACTTATTGCCAACCATTTTGACGAGCTTTTCTTTGGCAATATCTCTAAATTCACTCGGCAAATCATACCAAATTTCATCTAATCTTGATATTGTTCTGGCTTTCTTTATCTGTTCTAGAGCCTTTTTCTTCCACTTTACTTCTATTCGTCTTTTCTGAGAACCACGAAAAGTGGACTTCATACACAAAGATCTGAGTTCACTTAAAGCTTCTGTTCTATCTAATTCTTGCTTTTGAAATTCACGGATTCTTCTTTGTGCCTTTACTTTGATAGCTTTGACATCTGGCAAATCATTCATTTTTATGTCTTTTTCTTCTTTTGCTTCCTCTATAGCAAGCAAAGCGCAAGCGTGCCAAGAATTGTAGCTAGACTTGACAATACTCCTGATTCTTCTAGCGTTATTATCAGCAAATGCTTCTTTTAATAACTTATACTCTCTTTTAGCTGTTTGCAAAGCTGTCGCATGATTACCTCCACGCCTAGCAAGCACTTCGATTCTAGCTAAAACTTTTCTACATTGTTGCTTTTTTTCTGGTATACTACAATATTTTTTGTAATATTCTACTAAACTTTCCAAGTGATAAGTTTCATCAACTTGTTCAAGAAATAATGCTTCCAGTCTTTCCTCAATTACTTGTTTTAATTCTGGACTAAGGTCTTTTTCATACGACAATTGCTCTAACCGATCCCCATCAAGAGACCGGGTGATTTGCAGAGCATTAAATCCTAAAACCTGACATACTTTTTCAAAATCAAAATAATCACCTAATTCTCGCCTTAGCATTTCAAATCTGCAAAGATCAAAAACACAAGACTCACTTGTAGTAGCTTGCTTTGTCATGACTTGCTCCTTTAGTTTTGAGTTTCAAAGAACCATATCAAGTTCAAGCTTACTCAAATATGCGCGCCATGTCAATAAAAACAAAACTGCCGGAAAAAAATCGGCAGTTCTGTCTCTTTAGGCTTTTCGCTTTTTAGCTTGTTTTGTAAATCCGCTAAAAAGCAGATTTGTTTATATTAATCTTGGCACAGACTAATCCATACCTAGGTAATACATTATTTTTTCTTTTTGGCAGGAGCCTTTTTCATTTCTTTTTGAATGTCTTTCCAGCGCATTTTCAATTCATCTGCAATTTCCATCCAAGCTTCTTTTTTCATTAAATCGTCTTTTGAATATTTCTTAATAATTTTTTCAACTATTGCATCATATTCTTTTTTTGTAATTTTTTTTGCTTTGCCAACATGATGAACCAATTCCTCGCTTACTTTTTTTGAAACTTGTTTAAATTTTTCTCGATTTTTTTTGCCTGAGGTTGGATTGAAAAATATCGCGACTCCAGAAGCAATCGCAGCACCCAGGGCTAATCCACCTAAAAATTTTTTAGACCTCATAATCTAAGTAATTTATTTGTTACACCAATATTATATCATTATTAATTGATTTTGGCAGTGGTTTATCCACAGAATTTTGAAATATCAAATATCAAAAACCAAATATCAAATATCAAAAATTTATGCGGAACAGGGAAATCACAATATAAAATATATAATATCAAAAACAAATATCAAAAACCAAATACCAAATATTAAATATCAAAAATAAATTAAAAGTCAAAAAGTTAATATAAATTAAAAACTAAAAAACAATAAGACAATAGAGAATGCGAATTCTCGATTGTCTAAGAATTCCACAATATCTAAAATATCAAAAACCAAATACCAAATATCAAATATCAAATATAACTACGAATAACGAATCTATACGAATTCTACGAATTACCTGAAATTGCTATTTAAAAAAATTCGTGGATTCGTGAAAATTCGTGATTCGTGGCATTGATGTTCTTCGGTTCTTTAGTTTCCCTATCATCTCAGCAAAATCCCCTTTGTCCCCTTCTTGGGCTCCGAAGCCCCGCGTGCGGGGCGAAGGAGGCTATCCCTTATCATTTTTAACTATTTTCCCCTCCCCTTGCAATTTTTTTATTTATATGCTATCATATTGCATATTGCGAATATAAGGGGGAAAGATTAAAGAATAAAGATGAAAGCATAAATAATTATCTTTCTTTCATCCTTGAATTTTCCACTTTCATCTCTCAACACATATGAAAAATAATATCCACCCAAAATACAATAATAAAGCAAAAGTTACCTGCGCTTGCGGTAATGAATTTGAAGTTGGCTCAACAATGGATGAAATCAAAACAGAACTTTGTTCTCTTTGCCATCCGTTTTTTACCGGTGAACAAAAATTAGTTGACACAGCCCGTAGAGTAGAAAAATTCCAATCAAGAATGGAACGCAGCCAAAAGCTTGGCAATAATAAAAAAGATAAAAGTGCCAAGCGCAAAGAAATTAAAGCTAAAAAAGCCACTGCAAAAAAATAACTGTTTTCAATATAAAGCCCATTTTGTTTTTTCCAAACAAGGGCTTTTTTGATATAATAAATTTCACAGAAGCTTAGCCACATCTATCACCTCTATCACTTCTATCACTTCTTAAATCTATGCAAGACAAAATAACCAAAATCAAAAATCAATTTACAAAACTGGAGAAGCAACTGCAGGATGTTTCTGTTACCAGCAATCCTGATGAATTAAAAAAAGTTTCCAGTGAACATGCTGAGCTCAAAGAAACAATGGATATTATTGATCAATATGAAAAAATTCAGCAAGCTCTGCTCGATGCGCAGGATGCTGTAAAAACTTCTGATGATCCTGATTTAACAGAATTTGCAAAAATGGAGATCCAAGAACTGGAGCCAAAACTGGAAAAACTGGAAGCTGATTTAAAAATCGCGCTTGTGCCAAAAGATCCGGCAGATAAAAAAAATGTAATCATGGAAATCCGAGCCGGCACTGGCGGCGATGAATCAGCGCTTTTTGTAGCCGAGCTTTTTCGCATGTATTCCAAGTTTGCGGAAAATCAAGACTGGAAAGTAAATATTTTATCCAGCAATCAAATCGGCATCGGCGGATTTAAAGAAATCATTTTTGAAATCAAAGGTCATAACGCATATGGAACATTAAAATACGAGCGAGGCACTCATCGAGTACAAAGAGTTCCTGAAACAGAAAAACAAGGCCGGGTTCATACTTCTGCTGTAACAGTGGCTGTACTACCAGAAATAGAAGAAGTTGATGTAAAAATCGATCCAAGCGACTTGCGCATTGATACTTTTTGCGCTGGTGGACATGGTGGGCAAGGTGTAAATACAACTTACAGCGCAGTTCGGATTACTCATTTGCCAACAAATACAGTTGTTTCTTGCCAAGATGAACGAAGCCAAGCGCAAAACAAAGAAAAAGCCATGCGCGTTCTTCGTTCACGCGTTTATGATCTGGAAATGGAAAAACAGCAAAAGGAACTTGGTGCTGAGCGAAAAGCGCAAATCGGATCTGGAGACAGAAGTGAAAAAATCAGAACTTACAATTTTCCGCAAGACAGAATCACCGACCATCGCATCAAGCAAAACTGGAACAATATTCAAACAATTCTTAACGGCGGACTTGAACCGCTTATAACTGCACTCAAAGAAGCTGAGTTTAAACTTCAAAAATAATGACAATTAAACAAATCTTAACTTCAAATATCAAAATAATCTCGCCGCTAGACACAGGGATTATTTTAAGTTTTGTTTTAAAAAAGTCAAAAGAATTTTTATATACTTATCCTGAGCATGAATTAACAAAAACGCAAGAAAAAAAGTTTCAACAACTGATTAAACGCAGGGCCAAGGGAGAACCTGTTGCGTATTTAATCGGTGAAAAGGAATTTTACGGGCGGAAATTTAAAGTTAATAAAAATGTGCTTATTCCTCGGCCGGAGACAGAATTGCTGGTTGAAGAAACAAAAAAAGAAATAAAGAAAAAAAGACCTTCGACTTCGCTCAGGACAAGAAATAAAGAAAATATACAAATAATCGCTGACATTGGTACGGGTTCTGGCGCGATTGCAGTTACTCTGGCTAAAAAAGTAGAGAATGCGAATTCTCGAATACGCGCGCAGATTCTTGCCACTGATTCATGCGCTAGAGCGTTAAAAGTTGCCAAAGAAAATGCCAAAACATACAGTGTTTTATCAAAAATAAAATTTTATCAAGGTAATCTGCTAGAACCAATTAACAATCAAAAGATTCAAATTTTGGTTGCCAATCTTCCCTACCTTGATCCTAAGTGGAAAACAAAATCAATCAGCTTTGAGCCCAGTAAAGCGCTTTTCACAAATGAAAAAGGATTAAAACTGTACCGACTTTTGCTTGAGCAAATCACGGCCAATAAGTTCAAGCCAAAAATAATGCTTTTTGAATTTGATCCGCGTCAAAAAACTGATTTTAAAAAATTAATAAAAAAACTTCTGCCAAAAGCAAAAGTTTTGTTTATCAAAGATTTGTGTAATAGAGATCGAGTCGTGAAAATTATTTTATAATGCGGACAATGTCGCCGTATTCATTTTGCAGTTTTTGCAGTTCGTCTGAATCAACTTGCTCTGGCATTACAATCTTGGCTACAAAAACAGAATCTTTGTCCATGATTAATTCAATAGGAAGATCAACCAGACTTGAATAAGAAGTTAAAATTGATTTTATCTGCTCTGTTGTTTCAGTGGCAGTTTTTTTTCGAAAAAAATTACTAAAATAAATCCCAGGCTCTAAAACAGGATTTTGAATCTCAGAACCGGACTGATCAAGAACGGCTGTTTCTTGAACACCGTAATTTTCTTGAAATTCAGCTTCACTGATTCCCAATATTTGATCAATATTTTGAAACTGCGTCATGTCAATCTCCGGTGGCTGAGATAAATCGATTCCATGAACACGATTATATCCCCAGATCGCAAAGCCTGATCCGAAAACCACGAGTAAAATGAATAATGAAATTGTTTGTTTGGTTTTTTGTAACATACGAATAACGAATTTTCTACGAATTCTACAAATCGCTTGGCATATTAATTAGGTTTTAATACTCTTTCATAAATCATTCCTCGACTTGTAAAATTCGCTAGTATTCCTAATTTTCTGTTATATATTTTTAAATATTTTTTTACTTGATCATAATCACACTTATCAAACTTGTTTTTTCTTTTTACTTCTACAATCACCTTATTGTCTATTAAAAAATCCAAGAAATCATAACCAACTTTTTCGCCTTCAATTTCTATTTCAACACGAAATTACTTTTGATACTTGTAGCCATTTTTCTCCAACACAATTTCTATAGCTTCTTGAATAATTTTTTCTTTATGATTATAACCAATTTCATTATAGACTTGATACAATATCCCAACAATATCATAAGACAATTCCGGATAAACTATATCACTACGTCTTAAATTATTTTTCATATTATATTTAAATAAATTCGTAGTATTCGTAGTTAATTCGTTATTCGTAGCTAGCTTCTTTAAAATGCTTTGGCACTACTTCTAGCCAAGTTGTTCCTTGGTTAAATTCTATTTCATTACCCTCTTGATCGTAAAACCGAGTTCGATGTTTTAAATCCGGCCGGCGCCATTCACCTTTAATAGCAATACCATCACGAAATACAACTGATTTGCCGGAACTGACCGTGCGCGTGCGACGGCGTCCATAATCATCATAAGGTTCACTAATTGTATAAATAACAGCAATATTTTTTGCTCGAATTTCAGTTCTATCTTCATCTTTGTGAATTTTGCCAGCCTGGTAACGCAGATAATCATTACTTTCTTTATTATACTCCCAATTTATTAAAAAATAAAATGTGGCAAAATCAATTTCAATATTTTGTTCCTTTGGACGATCTTCCTGTGTTGCATCATCTTTATAAATCCATTCTTCAACATCATTTTTAATCTTCCATTGTTTTAATTCAACGTATTCCTTTATTAAATCACTTGAGGTATAGATCTGGTGCGGTGCTTGTTTATTATAATCGCGCCAAAAATAACTGCCTGCTGAAAATTCATTCATATCATAGGCATATGATTTTAAATAATCCAAAGCATCAAAACTTCCGCCAACATGAACGTAAGCTGCCATAAATTCACGCGTCCAGTCAATATAATACGGACGCGCAGAACGAACTGGCCCTATTTTTTCAATATCTTTATCACTATTATAACAAGCTAAAAGCCGAGTAATTGGCGACTCAACAATTGCTTCAAAAACAAAATCAGCCTGACTAAGTCCGCTTGGTGGGCGAGCATCCTGATGATTGTCAATCATAGTGCAGTAAATAAAATCTTGATCTTGCTGGCTCTGGCAAACACCTGTTAATTTGTTTCGCATTTCACAAGTTGACTCTTCTTGCGGTTGCTCTTCAAAAACCGGGGCTACTTCTGGTTGATCTTTTTGAAAATAATTAAATACAACCAAAATCAAGCAGATAATAAAAATAATCAGCATTGTCCAAAGATACATTTTCCATTGTGCGCGTTGTTGAATCATAATAATTTGAAAAAAGAAATATGAAATTTGAAATTAGGGTAGATTGAATTAAAAAACTCACAACTCTGTGCTTTCCTTCTCGACAAACCCCAATTTCTAATTTCCTATTTCCTGTTTCCAATCAAAAAGCGCTCCATCAATTATAATATAGAGCACTTTTTTTATTCAAGCAAATTATTTTTTTTCAGCTTCTTCTTTTGCAGGTTCTTTTTCTGGTTTTTCTTCTCCTTCTTTGGCCTCGCCTTCTTCAGCAGGCTTTTCTTCTCCTTCAGCAGATTCTTCACCCTCTGCTTCTTCTTCTGCTGGTTTTTCATCTTTTTCTTCTTTGGCCGGTTCTGCCACCATTGTCACTAATTCATCCGGATCAATCAAAACTTCTAATGTTTCAGGAATTTTCAAGTCCTTAACAAGAATTTTGTCTTCAAAAGTTGCCAAAGAGCTTAGCTCAACTGAGATTTCGGAAATCATGTCTTTTGGCAAACATCTAACCTCGATTTCATTGAGATTTTTAATTAAAATACCATGCAAATTTTTCACAGCAGGAGCTTCTCCAATAAAATTCAACTCAACTTCAACATCTAATTTTTGACCGCGTTTTACTTGATAAAAATCAAGATGAACCAATTCATCGCGTACTGGATCCAAGTGAGCATCTTTTATCAAGACTTCGCGTGGTTCTTTTTCGCCTTCCAATTCTAAATTGATAAGAGAACTTGCACCAGCATCTTGGTACAATTTTTGGATTTCATTTTTCGGTAGAAAAATGTTTATATTTTCTTTTACCTCTGGACCATAAATCACAGCAGGAGTTAAGCCTTGTGCTCTGCTTGATCCAAGTTTTTTGCCAAAAATATCTCTTTTTGTTGCTTTAATTTTGTATGTCATAATTTTTTCTGTTCATGCTGTGGGTCCATGATTTTATTTATAAAATTATTAGAATTAATTAAAGAATGAATTTCAATCATTTCATCAGCAGTTAAAGCGCCTTTTTCAACAAACCTGCTTGCTTCCTGCGAATTTAAATCAGTTAAAATTCCCAAAACATGAGCGCCAAATTCACCAAAAGAAACTTGTACCAATAAACTGCCACTGCAATGCTTGCAGCGAACATGCAGCAAATGCGCCTCCGGATCTTCTTTTATTACTTTAATATCAGCGGAAAATCGCTTGCGCTTGCAAACAGGACATTCATGAATAACATTTAAGGAATGAAACTGATTATTATGCATAAATTTGCATTATTTACGATGAAGCGATTATAACAAAAGATGTAAATTTCGTCAAATATGCGAAGCAAGTCGGGGTGAATCGAAGCGAGTCGAGGCGAGTCGAAGTGAATCGAAGCGAGTCGAGGCGAGTCGAAGTAAAGTTAAACAAATAAAGTAAATTTGGCAAGGTTTGGATAAAATAGCCTGTAAAATTACTTCGATATACTTCTCCTCTCTCTGAAATTAAATTGCTAATTGGTTATTGCTTATTGGTAATTGATTATTGATTATTGCTTATTGGTTATTGGTAATTGATTATTGGTTATTGCTTATTGATTATTTTCTAACTGCTACACTCTGCGCAATGCCAATCAAAATCATACAAACAACCAAAAAGCTGCCTCCATAACTTAAAAACGGCAGAGAAATTCCTGTAACAGGCATAATTCCCATGTTCATACCAATATTAATAAAAACATGAGTAAAAAGCAGAATTATTATTCCCAAAACCAAATACATGCCAAAATCATCGCGACTGCGCTTAGCAATAGTTATTAAACGCTGGAAAATAATTAACCAAAAAAACAAAACCAAACTTACGCCCAAAAGACCCAGCTCCTCGGCAATCACTGCAAAAATAAAATCAGTTTGGCTTTCCGGAATAAATTTTAATTGACTTTGCGAACCAAAACCAAGTCCGCGACCGTAAAATTGGCCAGATCCAATCCCAATGATTGACTGGATCACATTGTAACCACTGCCAAGAGGATCTGCGCTTGGATTTATAAAAACCATAATTCTGTCTTTTTGATAATCATGCAATAAAAAAGTCCAGCCAATAATACCAATTATAATAAAAATCAAAAGCAAAACAAGCACCAGCTTTTTTGGAATGCCGGTCAAAAGCAAAAGAATAAACCAGATTGCAAGCAAAACCATGGCTGAACCAAGGTCAGGTTGCAAAAGAACCAATACAACAAAAAATAAAGTTATAATTAGGCTTACAATAATATGTTTACCAGCTTTGAACTGCTGCAAACGATTGCAAAAAAATTTTGCTAAAATTATAATCAGCGCGATCTTTGCAAATTCAACAGGCTGAAAACCAATACCAAAAAAAGAAAACCAGCCTTTGGTGCCATGAATAACTGATCCAAAAAATAAAACCAAAATCAAAAGCAATGCAGCTGTAAAATAAAAAATTCGGCTGTAAACCCACAGTCCGCT